>ERZ791919.600-NODE-600-length-38410-cov-47.958415_pt1 | contig 38410 bp, 31 predicted proteins | sample MGYA00510137_ERZ791919 | MGnify/ENA primary metagenome ERZ791919 (study PRJEB30046, sample SAMN00792059) | human gut metagenome | study: EMG produced TPA metagenomics assembly of the A metagenome-wide association study of gut microbiota in type 2...
ATTATACATCAACAGTGATAAATTATCAACCTTTTTAAAAAGACATTAGTATCAGTATTCTGAAATGGTTCGTGTTTTTCATGCCGCAAGGATCATGATCCACAGCATTTGCGCGTTTTTGTGCTTCTCCTGTTTCAAACTTGTCCGACATCAGCGAAAGCCGAAAGCAGGGAAAATCTGCTTTCGGCTTTTATAATCTTCTCTTATTTACACTGACCATTCAGTCAATACTGCGTGCTTAAATAGCTCTGAATTTCCGCCAGAAATTCTTCCGCCGCTTATACTGCTGGATGTCGAAATTCCAATTTTCTGCTCAGGAAGCATAGCGGATGCCCTCCTTCAGAACATTTTGGTAGAACGGAAGGAAATCTGCATAGCGCCGGAACTGCGCCAGCGGAACGATCTGAATGGAAACCGTGACATCGTGGTCAAGACTGAGATTGCTGGACAGTGCTGCAATGGCGCGGCGCTTTTCCGAGATCTGCTCCTGCGTCAGATCGGCGGTCAGGAGAATGTCAATATCGGATTCGGCGTTCTGTTCGCCGCGGGCGTAGGAACCATAGAGGATCGCGTCGTGGATCTTGCCGCCTGATATCTGATTGCAGGAAGCATACACAGACGCAAGAATTTCAAACGCTTCGTTTTTTGTACACATATCGACACCTCGCTCTCGCTGAATCTATTCACAGTATATCTGACGTTGGAATCCGGCTGCGCGGGAACGAATTCCAGCTTGAGCTTTCGCCCCATCCCGCGGCGAGACGCTTGAGCATGCGCAGCGACGGGTTCGCCGTGCCGCTTTCGAGCTTGCTGATATTTGTCTGGTGGATACCCGTGGCATGCGCCAGCTGGTTCTGCGTCAGATGGTTTTCCTCGCGCCCTTCAATGATGGCGCGGACAATCTGCTCTTCCGGCTCTAACGTATCCCATTCGGCAGCGAACGCAGGCTCCTGCTGCTTTTTCAGCATTGCGTCGTTCAGACTCATCATCGTGTCAACAAGATCCTTTCATCGTTTCGTTTCTTCGCGCGCCGCCGGTTCTTCCAGCAACCCCGCGAACGCCCGGTACGGGCTTTCGGCGCAGGAGAAAACCTCCGCCTGCCTGACATGCACGTCCAGCTGCTTTTTGCCGCCTCCGCCGGGATGATCGTTCCCGCGCTCGCGACGCAGCCGCCCGGGCATGCCATGCCCTCGAGTAAAAACCCGTCAAGCTTTCCCTCTTTTGCAAGCGTCAGAAGCCGCCTGCACTCGCGAAGCCCGTCGGCGCGCTGAATTTTTATTTCCATGTCCGGCTGTGTGCGGCGCAGAACTTCTTCCACTGCTGCTGCGACGCCGCCTGCCGCCGCAAAACCGCGTCCGAGTCCGGAGGCGTCATGCAGCTCCTGCGTGTCGGGCAACTGCGAAAAATCGATAGCTTTCGCCTCGAAAATGCCCATCAGCTCTTCGTAGGTCAGGACGAAATCCACGTCGCTTCGCAGCTCCTGCTGCATCGCTTCAAGCTTCTTTGCCGCGCAAGGACCGATGAACACGACCTTGCTGCCAGGGTGGGTATGCTTAACGAGCCTTGCCGTATAGATCATCGGCGTGTAGGTCATAGAAATGTTGCCGGATTCGTTCGGAAACAGCCTGCGCGCCATCATTCGCCACGACGGGCAGCACGACGTCGCCAGAAACTTCTGCCGTGAGGGCACTTTTTCTATAAAATCCCGCGCTTCTTCAATTGCGCACACGTCCGCGCCCGCCGCGACCTCGACCACGTCGGAAAAGCCGAGCTGCTTCATCGCCGCGACGAATTTCGGCACGGTCACGTTCTTTCCGAACTGCCGACAAACGACGGCGCGACGATGGCGACGACGTTGTTTCCCTCCGCGATGGAGCGGACGACCTGAAAAAACTGGCTCTTATCGACGATGGCTCCAAATGGACAACTCACAAGGCACTGCCCGCACGAGACGCATCGGTCATAATCAATCCGCGCCTTGCCGTTTTCATCCAGTCCGATCGCGTCCATGCCGCACGCCGCCTGACACGGGCGCTCGATGAACGCTATGGCGTGGTACGAACAGGCGCTGGCGCACTTGCCGCATCGGATGCAGACCGATTCGTCAATGACGCTCTTGCCGTTTGCAAAGGAAATTGCCCCCTTGGGGCAGACGCTTTGGCAGGATGCTGCGAGGCAGCCTTGACAGATATTTGTGACGCTGTAGCGCTTGGTTGGGCAGGCGTGGCACGCGTAGGGAATGATGTTGACCAGCAGCTGCTCGTAGTATTGCTCTGCAATGGCGGCGTGGTCCATACCCTCGGTGAGCAGCGTCCGCATCTGCACAGGCTGAAGCGATAAGCCCATTGCCAGCCGCACGCGCTCACCCGCGATGGCACGCTCTAAAAACACCGATTCCCGGTGCAGGGGGCTTTCGCCGGGGACGATGCGGTATGGGATATCCTCCATCTGACCGAAGTCGCCAGAGTATGCCATTCTGGTGACTTCAGCAAAAACCTTTTTTCGAATATCTGTAATTAGAGATGGAATACCACGCATAAGAAGGGCCTCCAAGAAAAGGGTTAGAAAAAGAAGTGGTCGGACGTCCGCTAAGGGGGAACGGACGTCCGACAGGAGAAAGTAGCGGATTGGGACCGCTAAAGAAGAGGCAGGGATGAGCGTTACATTCCCATTTATGTAAGCGCGGCCGCTCCCACACGACTGCGGTTACAAACAAAAAACCGTGCTGCCTGATATGGCCGCACGGAAATAAAGCCCCTATCTACTTAGATAAGTGCTGAATATTTCGGCTCCGGTCATGGCAAGGCACAGGGCAGCTCTCAGAAGACCTGACTTATTCTGACCAAGCAGACATCACAGTGACCGACTCGCGGGGCTTCTCACCCCATTCCACCTGCAAGCACATGGCTTACGCGAACTACCCGATATTCATTTTTTATCATTATAACATAGAAATACGCAATTACTAATATCATTTTCTGCGCGATATATTGGATTTTGCATAACTTCATCTAAAAAATGAAATAGTCCGCTGTAACATCTCCTACAGCACGAATTTTACGTCAGAGATCTTGATCTCCTGCGCAGTGAACTTAAGGAACCTCTGAATAAATCCCCGACCGCGGACGACGGATCTTTTCCGCCAATCCTGCGGTTTGAAAAACGAGAAATACATACAGTATTCCCACGTTTTTCAAGCCTTGTCTTGACGAAAAATCTCTCGCCGTCCACAGCCGCTGATTTATTCAGAGCTTCCTTAAAAAACTGCCCGTGAGACGCTTCTCTCACAGGCAGTTTTGTTGGTTTATGCCGCTGTATAGACCTTTTCCCAGCGGACAGTCGCGTAGAACACGATCGAGAGCGCCGCTGCGATCGTCCAGCCGATGGGCCAGGAAATCCAGATGCCGGTCGTGCCGAGCGCGGTGCGGGAAAGCACCTCCGCCAGCGCCACGCGGAGCACCAGATCGGTGAACGTCGCAATCATGAACTTCTTCATAAGGCCCGCGCCGCGGAGCACACCGTCGGAGACGAGCTTGGCAGACACGATGAAGTAGAACGGTGCGATGATGCGCAGGAACGCAACGCCTGTATCCATTGCCTGCCCCGTGGGGCTCTCAAGGAAGATGTGTACAAGTGGCTGCCCGGCGAACACATAAAGTGCCACCAGCGGCACGCACAGCGCCCAGACGAGTTTGATACCAGCCCGAAAGCCGGACTTGATGCGATCATATTTGCTGGCCCCGAGGTTCTGCGCCGTATAGTTGGAAATGCCGTTGCCGAGCGTGGTAAGGGACGTGATAACCATGTTGTTGAGCTTCACCGCCGCAGAGTAGCCTGCCATGACGGCCGCGCCGAAGCTGTTGATGACGCTCTGGATGATGATGTTGCCGACGGAAATAAAGCTCTGCTGCAAGATGCTCGGAATGGCGATGACCGCGAACCGTCCAAAATGGTTCCACGAGAAGATCTTTACTTTTCCTTCCGTCGGGATTTTCGCAAAGCGGCGGAAGACGACCACAAGCGCCAGCACGCAGCTGATTCCCTGGCACAAAAACGTCGCCCAGGCAACACCGGCAACGCCCATGTTGAACGCCGTAACAAACAGAATATCGACCGCGATATTAGACGTGGACGAGCAGGCAAGAAAGATAAACGGCGTTTTGGAGTCGCCCAGCGCTGAGAAAATGCCGGTTGCGACATTGTAGAGGAACACGAACGGCAGACCGTAAATGTAAATGTCGAGGTATAATTTCGAGTCCGCGAAGACCTCTTCCGGCGTTTTGATGAGCCGAAGCAAACTGTCGCAGCAGAGCGTGCCCACGAGCATCAACACCGCGCAGATCACGCAGCTGGAAATGAGCGCCGTGTAGACCGTCGTCTTGAGGTCATTATACTGCTTCGCGCCGAAAAACAGCGCCGCCAGAACCGAACACGCGATGTTGCAGCCGAAGGCAAAGGCGATGAAAATGAGCGTAATTTCGTAGCTGTTGCCGACGGCAGCAAGGGCGTTGTCGCTGATGAATTTCCCCGCGACGAAGCTGTCGGCGATATTATAAAGCTGCTGGAAGATGATGCTGCCAAACAGCGGCAGGCAGAACTGCCAGAGGACCTTCTCGGGCTTGCCTGTCGTCAGATCCTTATTCATGTTGCATCGCCTCCTTCGCGGATGCAATAACGCTTGCCGCGCCGTCGATGCCATACTCACTCGAAGATAGCATCAGATCGTAGCTTTCCTGTTCGCCCCAGAGTGTGTCCGCGTAAAAATCAAAGTGGTGCTTGCGCATCCGGTCGACCTTCTGCGCCTTATGAAGAGCGCGTTTTTCATCCAAATTATTACGCGCTGCAATGCGCTTTACCCGGTCGGCGCTATCCGCATAGATGAAAACGGAAAGCGGACGGTAGCCTGCGGCCCGCAGAATGGCGGAGGCACACCGGCCAATGATGACGCAGTCACCCTTTTCTGCAAGCTCTAAAATCGCGCGGCGCTCGGCTTCAAAGACCCGCGCTTCTTCCGAGTAAAACGCCTCGCCCAGCGCGGCGGTGTCCGCAAAGGGATTGCCCGAGACGGCAATGCCAAAATCCTCGCCCTTTTCGTCGTATTCCGCGACGGCGGTTTCGGAAAGCCCCGCTTCCTGCGCGGCTTTTTGAATGAGGCATTTATCGTAGCAGGGAATCCCCAGCTTTTTTGCGACTGCTTCGCCAATTTCCCGGCCGCCGCTGCCATACTGGCGGCTGATGCAGATGATCGTCCGTTCCATCTTTTTTCGCTCCTGTCTTACATTTTTTCTCTTGACCGCCCCTATCGTAGCAGAAAAATGAAATATGTAAAATCTATATTTGACATTTTCGATATATCAAAATAGAATGGCAGAAGAGAAACGAATGCACGGAGGGTGCCATGTATATCAGCTACGAGTATTACCGGATTTTCTATCACGTCGCCAGGTGCGGCAATCTGACGAAGGCGGCGGAGGCGCTGCAGAACAGCCAGCCAAACTTAACACGCGCGATTCGGAACTTAGAGGCGGAGATCGGCTGTCCACTCTTTTCGCGCACGAATCGGGGCATGATTTTGACCCCGGAGGGCGAGGGGCTGTACCGGCACATAAAGATCGCCTGTACGGAAATTGAAGCGGGCGAAGCCGCCGTGACGCAGAGTCGGACGCTCGAGCGCGGAAACGTGTTTCTGGCAGCAAGCGAGGGTGCGCTTCGGTGTTTACTCCTGCCGGTACTTAAAAGGTATCAGGAAAAGTACCCCGGCGTGCATCTTCGCATCAGCAACCACTCCACGCCGCAGGCCGTCGCGGCGCTGCACGATACGACGGCAGATTTTGCGGTCATCACAACGCCGGTTACGCTCTCGCCGTCTCTCACGCAGACGATCGTCAAAGAAATTCGGGAGGTTCCGATCTGCGCGCCGGCCTTTTCCGGTTTGCTTGGACGAAGCGTCGCGCTTTCCGAGCTGGAAGCATATCCACTCATCACGCTCGGCGCGGGCACGACCTCCCATGCGTTCTACGTCTCTGTTTTCACCGCGCAGGGCGTTGCTTTTCAACCCGCCATCGAAGCCGCCACGGCTGACCAGATCATCCCAATGGCAGAAGCGGGTCTTGGCGTCGGCATCGTGCCGGAGGCGTTCATTCGTCCGTCTGATAATGTGCGCCGCATCGAACTGCAAGAGCCCCTCCCGCTGCGTGCCGTGTGCATCGTGAAACGGAAGGGGCAGCCCCTGAGCGTCGCCGCGAGGGAGCTGGAGCGGATGCTGCTGGCGGCTGGGGCTCAGAGCACCTGACTCAGATTTGCTGCTTCAAAAGCCGAAGCAGCTTTTCTTTTCTGTAATGCAGCGTCATCACCGGGATTCCTGTTTTCTCGCTGTAGGCACGCAGGGTCAGCGGCGGCGTTTGCAGATATAACGCACGAAGCAGCGCCGCGTCTTCCTCCGGAAGTGCATCTACTACTTCACGAACGCGCTGCACGGCAAGGGTATGGAAAACCATCTCTTTCCCGCGCTGGGTAACTGCCCGCTGGAAAAGCTGAGCACCATTCAAATTCAGCGCGCGATCAACGAGATGAGCGAGCACGGCAGAAATCACTACTACAGCCACATTCCGCTGAAAGAAACGACGCTCAGCCCACGCATTGTGCAGGGTATCCTCGAAATCCTGCGGAAAAGTCTCGATCAGGCCGTCGCAGAAAGGCTCATTCTGAGCAATCCGGCAGCAAACTGCAAAGCTCCAAAAACGGTACGGAAAGAGATGAAAGTGCTGCCGGAAGAACTGATCGGGCCATATCTGCACGAAGCGAAGCAGCGCGGCGTGTTTGCACCGCTCTATCTGGAGCTGACCAGCGGGCTGCGCCGGGGAGAACTGCTGGCCCTGCTCTGGAAAGATCTGAACGTGAAGGACCGAACACTTTCCGTTACCAAAAGCGTCTGCCGCATCGACCATCAGCTTGTTGTCAGCCAGCCAAAAACGAAAAACTCCCTGCGGCTGCTGACACTTACGGAGAGCACCGTGCAGATTCTGGTGGAAGAACACGAAAAGCACCCGGATAATCCCTATATGTTCCCGTCCCCGAAAACCGGAGAAATGCTCGACCCGGCATCCTTCCGCGCCATGCATGACCGGATTCTGGAAGCCATCGGCGCAGAACATGTGAGATTTCATGACATGAGACACACATTCGCGACCTTGGCACTCAAAAACGGCGTTGACGTGCGGACACTCTCCGAAATGCTCGGACATTACAGTGCGGGGTTCACGCTCAGCACCTACGTTCACTCCACGCCCAGCATGCGCGTGCAGGCTGCGGACACCATCGGTCAAATGATCGGCCGGGAAGTGGTGTGACGCAAGGCATAGAGGGCGCGCTGCCAAAACGGCAGCGCGCCCCTTTTCTCGTGAAAAAATGCCGATTTTATGTACGTCTTATGCGCTGCGGAATGGTCTTTTCGTGCTATTTCGTACTGTTTTGTACATCGACGTACATCTAAACTGTACCCCAAGAAGTGGACAAGGAAAAGACCCATAGCGGCACGAACTATGGTATACTGCAGGCAGGAAGAAGGAGACGGCTATGGGAACAAGGAAAAAATTCAGCGCGGCGGAGCAGGAGCTTCTGCGTGCAAATCCGTACACGGAGAAGGTCACGGAAAATCAGATTTCGTTCACGCTGGCGTTCAAGGAAGCCTTCTGGCGGCTGAGTGTGGAGGGAAGCACAGGGAACATGGCGCTGCGGAAGCTGGGCTACGATCCGGAGCTGCTCGGCTTTGAGCGCGTCCACAACATCACAAAGCGCATCCGCCGCGCGGGAAAATCACCGGAGGGCATCCAGCCTGCGCCAAAATCCCGGATGCGGATCAGCAGGGAGCAGTTCGGCGCGGCAGAGCTGGAAAAAATGTCCCGCCGGGAGAGTGAGCGCCGGATGCAGCAGGAAATCATGTATCTTCAGCAGCAGATGGCGTTTTTAAAAAACTTATGCGGCAGCCGGAAGAAACGGATTCGGATACCTGAGTATGGAAGGTAGCAGCTTCAAATTCGGCATCATCCGGGACACAAGCATAGAAAAATCGAACATTCTCACAATATCCGAGCTGTGTGAGATCGCGGGTGTTTCTCGTTCCGGCTATTATGCGTGGCTTTCCTCCGAGCAGAAACGAGCCGCGCGGGAGGCACAGGATGCGGCGGATTTCCAGCAGATTCTGGAGGCTTACCGGTTTCGTGGTTACGCCAAAGGTGTGCGCGGCATTCATATGCGGCTGCTGCATACCGGCATCCGGATGAACGGAAAGAAGATCCGGCGGCTGATGAAGAAATTCGGTCTTGTCTGTCCGATCCGCAAAGCAAATCCGTACCGGCGGATGCAGAAGGCGATCCGGACGAACAACACGGCGGAAAACCTTGTGAAGCGGGAGTTTGAGATGCACGGACCGCGAAGCGTCCTGCTGACGGATATCACCTATATTCCGCTGAACGGCGCGTTCTGCTATCTCTCCACGATCCTGGACGGATGCACGAAGCAGGTCCTTTCCTATGTGCTGAGCGAGTCTCTGGAGGTGGATTTTGTGCTGGAAACAGTACAGAAAATGGTACATCAGCATGGAATTTCGCTAAAAAAAGAGACAATCCTGCACAGCGACCAGGGCTGCCATTACACCTGCATCAAGTTCATTCAGCTCGTGAAAAACAGTAGCCTGCGGCAGTCAATGTCGCGGAAGGGAAATTGCTGGGACAACGCGCCGCAGGAGAGCTTTTTCGGACATATGAAGGATGAGTTGGCGGAGAAGATTCCAAGCTGGACGTGCTTTGCGGATGTGCAGCGGTCAATCGACGACTGGATGGACTACTATAACAACGACAGATACCAGTGGGATCTGGCAAAGCTCTCGCCGAACGAGTATTACCGCTACCTGACAACCGGCAGATATCCATGCTAGCGGAATGGGTCACCTTATTTTGTCCTTGACTTGGGGAGCAGTTTAATCGCGGTTTGGGTCACGGTTTGGGTCAAAACGTGACTTCAAAAATATGGCTGAACTTTTTAGCCAAAAAATGCAAGAAAAATCTCAGAAATCAAGCTATTTCGGAGCTTTTTATGGTGGACAGTACAGGACTCGAACCCGTCTTACGGGTTTCGAGTCCTGTTTTTGCATGTTTCAAAGCTCTTTTTTGCGCTGGAGATGCGCTGTGTTGTACCGCCTGAGAGCCTGTAAGTTTTAGTCGTGCTTTTGCCGTAAGGCTAAAAATAAGGCTAAAAAGAACGGCTCGTCAAATGCATTGTTCCGATGGCTTTAATATGCAGACAATTGCAGGCGCACGTTTGAGAACGTCGGAAAAGCGTCCCATTCCCGTATGATCAGCGGTCAAATCACGAAAATCACACAATTATTCATTGGAGGTCATATAGAAAAGGATCTTATTCTTGTGACTTAATACGCACAGCCATCCATATAAGCACAGCAGCAGCGGCAGGAGCGTGAGCAAAAACGGCTTTATGCACAAAAGCACGCCCAGCAGAACCGCTGCGAGCAAAAGACCGAGATTTGCAGGAATGGTAAGCAGCGCATATCGAGCGATGTTGGCAAGCATAACGCCAAGCGGCAGATCAACAAGGGCATTGACGCAAAAATAGCAAATCAGAAAGGAAAAGTCAAAAAAGACCATCATTGCAAAAATGATCACAGCGAGATACTGCACGGCGCTCCCGGCAGTCAAATAGTAGTAGCGGCCGCCGTACCGGCGGCAACAGCGCCGCCCGCAATCGTACCAGCACCTGGAATCAATTTCAGCAGGCACGTTGCAACCGTTTTTCCGATAGCCTTTGTTTTTCTCGACACGGAATACAGACATTTTTGTGACCTCCTACGTCTAAATCGGCGTTTCAACTCTCTTTTCAGGAGAGAGCGAAACGCCGCTTCGTTTTGTATGTAGATTTACAATTCAATATTTCGTCAGTTTGCAAATAGACCGGTACTGCATCTTGTGGTATCATCATTCTGCCTCCTTTGCCGTAGTTTTTAATTATTATATCAAAAGTATGCCCACCCTGCAAGCAGACGGATGCTTGCAGGGTGTCTGATGTATTACCCAACCGCGCGTTCCTGCTCCAGCAGACGCATGGCCTCTTCCATTTCGATGGTCTTAACTCCACCTGATATGCAGCGGCAGAGCCGCCCATGCAGAATGCTGCTGCGTCGCGGATATGTACCATGCGGTCATGTTCGTCGAGATAAAGATAAAATCCGCCTCTTTCGTTCATATAATATTCGCGCCCATCGGCAATCGCCTGATGGTTGACCTCCACAATATGTTCGTCTGACAACGCCAGTTGTTTTTTCGCTGAGTGGTGGCCCATTCCATTTGCGTAGTACACATTAACCGTTTATCTGAATAGGAAAAGCGACCTGTTTTGCTTGCAGCAGATATTTTACATAGCCAATCAATTCTTCCACCTCATCCAGGCCCACAAATTCATTTACCCTGTGCGCGTTGTAATAGCCGCCGCTTCAGATATGCTGCTCAAACTACTCATTCTTGCAATTATGCCGCTGCTCTGCGTCATGCATCGGCTGGTTTTGCCGGTCGGTGCAGCAAGTACAATACGGTTTCTGGGATGCAGGATGCAATAGACCTCGATGATAGCTTTCAGAACCGTCGTCTTGCCGGTGCCACCGGTGATAATGGAGAGATTTCGCTCCATCGCCACCTTGAGAAATTGCGGGGATTCTGAAATCAGCATATTGACCTCCAGATACAGATGCCCGTGATGCCGCAGATTTCCAAGAGCTTTTCCGGGTGATATTCCAGTACATCGAGCGCACGGTCGATGCGGTAAATTGTCGGATAGAGCAGCCGCGCAGATTTCAGTTCGCTGTATTCTTCCATTTAGCTCTCTCTTTATGTGCTTAAAAGCGCAAATCACTACTTGATAAATATAAATATTATAATCTGCAAATCACACTATCTGCAGGAAGTTCAATCTATGGAACACTTTGAACAGGAACTAATTGAATATCCGGATCACTGCAGCAACCACAGGATCAATGCAAAACTGAAGGGCCTGCTGTCTGCTATTCACAGGCAGCAAGCCCTTTCAGCGGCTTGAACAGTTTTTTGTGTCAAACTCTTGTCTAGCTTTTGGAAGTCACTTCATTTTGCACGACCCATTGTACGTTATCCGAATTTCCTTTTCAGGAACTTAGCGATTGACAACATTCTGCGGCGTTCCGGCGAGGAAGGCACGGATGTTTTCTGCCGTGACGTCCATGATGCGCTGGCGGCTTTCCTTCGGCGCCCAGGAGATGTGCGGCGTGATGATGCAGTTTTTCGCGGTCAGGAGCGGATTGTCCGGGCAGATCGGCTCTGTATAGACCACGTCCAGACCGGCGGCGGCCAGCTTGCCGCTGTTCAGCGCGTCCGCGACGTCCTGCTCCACAATCAGCTGGCCACGGGCGTTGTTGATGAGGATCGCACCGTCTTTCATCTTTGCAATGTTTGCTTTATTGATAAGCCCGGTGTTCTCGGGCGTCAGATTGCAGTGCAGTGACACGACATCCGCCTGTGCAAGCAGCGTGTCCAGATCGACATACTCGCCGATGGCGCGCCCGGCATCGTTCGGATAGACATCGTATGCCAGAACGCGCATGCCCATCGCCCGCGCAATACGGCCCTCTGCCTGCCCGATGCGGCCAAAGCCGATGATGCCGATGGTCTTGCCCTCCAGCTCGATGAGCGGATAGTCCCAATAGCACCAGTCGGGATTCGAGGCCCAATTGCCCGCGTGGACAGACGCGCTGTGATAGCCGATATGATGGCAGATTTCCAACAGCAGTGCGATGGAATACTGGCTGACCGACGCCGTGCCGTAGGCAGGCACGTTCACGACCGGGATGCCCTTTTCCCGTGCATACTGATAGTCCACGACGTTATAGCCCGTCGCGAGGACTGCAATCAGACGGATATTCGGGCATGCGTCGATTGTCGCACGGGAAATCGGCGTTTTGTTCATGACCACGATCTCCGCGTCGCCGATGCGCTCCGCAATCAGCGGAGACTCGGTATACGACGTGCGGTCATAGACTGTCAGCTCACCGAGCACTTCCAGCGCCGCCCAGCTCAGATCGCCGGGATTTTCCGTGTAGCCGTCCAGTACAACGATTTTCATAATACTTTCCTCCTGTCCGCCGTTCAATCCTCCAACAGCGCCCACGCGCGGTTGAGAACTCTTTTTGTATTTGCAAGCACGATCTGCTCATCCTCACCCGGACGCAGTGTGACCTCCATGGACAGCACATAGGGATGCTCTGCATCGAAGAAGCCCTCTTCCCTCAAAACGCGCAGATAATCCAGCAACTCCATTGTATCGTTTGCACTGTTCGGATAGCCAAATCTGGGATGCATATCACCATAGCCGTCGCAGCCGGGCTTTACAACTGCATTTCCGAAATGGAAATGCGTGATATACGGGCGCAGTGTCCGGATCACAAAACGGCTGGTCTCATAGGTAGTCGGGAAATGGCTCAAATCGACCAGCAATCCGAAATTGTGATGCGTCGTGCGCATATCCGCAGCAAATTTCGCTGCATAGGGCGCAGGGCCGATCAGTGCCGCCTTATCCATATCAAAGTCGAAAACCTCAAGCTCCACATTCATGGCTTTCTTTGCCGCATAATCACAGACGGCGCGCGTCGTCTTGAGCAGCTGCGCGTAAGCCTGTTCCTTGGTTTCCTCCTGCCACTTACCAGCAAGGAATGCGATTCCTTTTGCTCCGAAGTACTCTGCCTCATCCACAGCTTCAAGGAGCGTCTTTTCCGCCATTTTTCGCTCTTCCTCGTCAATTGCATTCGGGTTGAGCTTTGGGCCAAGCAGCCGCGGCTGTGCGCCATAGCAGACCTTCAGATGGCTTTGCTCCAAAATCGACTTTGCCTTTTCATTATCCGCACCGTAGCCCTTCAGCTCAATTGCATCAAAATAGTCGTCTCGTGCGATTTCCAGCAGTGAGTCCATCGGCGCAGACTTCGGATAGCTCATCCACTGAATGGTACCGACCTGAAAATACTTGTGAATGGATTCTTTCATAACATTTCCTCCAATCTAATCTTTGAATATATACCGGAACTGATAGCAGCCGGAGCTAAGCTCCGCTGTATAATTCCCTTCTGCTTTCTTCGTAAACAATACGCCGTCCGTATCGATCATACACTTCGCGCGCTCGATCTGCAAGACGGACGTTGTATTCTCCGGCACGCAGATATGCAGCTCTACTGTTTCCTCCTTTAGCTGCCAATGTACGCCGATCTCCCCATACGGGCTTTCATAGCGTGTCTCCAGATCCGGCATCTGTCTGCTGACACATGCCCGAAGGATACTACGCCGGAACCCCGGAGCATTCTCATCTGTATCAATGCCTGCCGCACCGCGGAAAAGCCATTCTCCAATCGCGCCATAGGCATAATGGTTCAATGAGTTCATATCCGCGCTCCACATGGTTCCGTCCGGATGCACTCCATCCCAGTGTTCCCAGACTGTCGTTGCTCCCATGCGCACCTGATACAGCCATGATGGGATATCTGTTTGCAGAAGCAGCCTGTATGCTTCCTCGATATAGCCATTTTCCGCTAATGCGAAGCAGAAATACGGCGTACCGACAAACCCGGTTTTCAGATGATTGCCATCCCTTCTTAATAGCGTTATCAAATCTGCCGCTGTTTTGTTGGGATCCGGTGTCAGCCGAAAATACAGTGAAAGAATGTGTGCCGTCTGTGTCTGCGCCTTCAAGTGGTTTTCCTCGTCAAAGAACTCCGCACGAAATTTTCTGACAATCTGCGTGTATAACCGCGCATAGCGCACGCGGTCCTCTTCCCGGTGAAGAACCGCCGCCATTTTTGAAAACAGTCCAGTCACATAGGCATAATACGCCGTGCAGACAAGTACATTCGGTGTAGCGCCGAAATAGCTTCCCTCCGCTGCATCGAGCGCAAGCCAGTCGCCGAATTGCAGCTTGTAATTCCAGAGATTATCTACTGAATGTATATGCATGAATTCGACCCATTTTTTCATGCTATCATACATATTTTTCAGAGTTCTCATATCCCCATACATGAGATACAAATCCCATGGAAGAATGACGATGGCGTCAGCCCAAGCCGCAGCAGAATGCTCTCCCTGCGACAGCAGCCAATTGTCCGCACATTTTCCGCTGACAATATCCGGAATGACATGCGGGACGCCTCCCTCCGGCGTCTGGTCTGCGGCTACATCCGTCAGCCATTTTCGGAAGAATAGCTCGGTCTGCATCAGATAGGCTGCCGTCCGACCGAATATCTGCGCATCGCCTGTCCATCCGAGCCGCTCATCGCGCTGCGGGCAGTCTGTGGGAATATCCACGAAGTTGCTCCGCATTCCCCATCGAATATTCTCGACCAGGCGATTTACCAGCGGCTCTGAACAGTGGAACTGAAGTGTCTGCTCCATCTGTGAGCACAGCCCTATCGCTGTCAGTGCATTTTCACCAACACTTTCCTCCGGCCATTCCCGGATCCAGACATAACGGAAACCCTGGTAGGTAAAATGCGGCTGGAATTCCACATCTCTTTCATCGCCAAAGATATAAGTGATCGTCTGTTTTGCTGTGCGCAGATTGTCCAGATATACATTCCCTTCCCGATTCAGCGTTTCAAAACAGGTCAGGACCACGCGCTTTCCGGATTCTCCTGCCGCACGAAAGCGCACCGTGCCCGCCAAATTCTGTCCAAAATCGGCCACAGTCTCCCCCTTCGGCGTCTGGAAGATGGATTTTACCGGAAGCTTGGCATACTCCGTTACGCATGCGCCCTGCTGTGGATACAGCGGCGCATCATACTCCAAAAGCTCAACCGGCCGCCACGTGCCTGTACGACACTCCGGTGTGCTCCATCCAGGGATCTCTTTTTCAGCGTCATAGGTCTCGCCATCATAAATTTCCGAAAAAACAATTCCGGAAGGCGCTGCAAGCCAATTCTCATCCGTTCCGATGCATATTGTCTCACCGCTGCGCATCCGCACAAAAATTTGGCACCGAAAAGCGGCCCTGTCGCCGTAGTGGTTTCGATCCAGCGTAAAGCCCATCTTTCCTTTGTACCATCCCGCTCCGACCAATGCGCCGAAGCAGTTTCGGCCGGAATGCAGGAAAGCTGTCAAATCATATGTCTGATATAATAGATGCTTATGATAGGATGTCCACCCCGGCGCAAGGCGGTATGGCCCGACTTTTTGCCCATTTACATAGAATTCGTAAACGCCAAGGGCTGTACCATACGCATATGCCTCAACGATCTCGTCATCCATGTTAAACTCACGGCGCAGATACATTGCGCCGGAGCTCTCGGCATCCTGCGCCGTTTCGCCGGTAATAAAAGGAGCCGTCCACGGCTCCGAAAGCGCCGTTACAAAACTCACCGGCTCACTCCACGGCGAGATTTCTCCGTCCTTTGTCCGGACGCAGACCTCTGCATGGTATTTTTTCGCCGACTGCAATATCCCTGCCGGCATTGTATGCCCGCGAGACGTACTATCCTCTATCCACCCGGAATCAAAAACCGTTTTTTGTCCCGCAATATCGGTCACTCGCAGCCGATAGGCTGCCTGATAACATCCACGTTTGCCGCTGTGGAGCTTCCAAGCGATCTCCGGCTGCATTTCTACGCCCATAGCAGCAGTCTGCTCGTTGATAAGAAGCTGTTTGATTCTGACCATATGTCCTCCCGCTGGCAGCTGGCACTCAATTGGATCCGGCCCCACTACCTATGTCTTCCGGTTTTGTGTCTGGAATCGCCAGACGAACGACGGCCCCGCCGCCTTCACGCGCAGAGAATCGAACGCCTGCCTTCTTCCTGTAAAGGATTTGCAAACGTGCATGCACGTTCCGCATCCCAATATTGTGTGTCGCCGAGATCACGTCATTTCCTTCAGAATCGACGTACTCCTTCAGGAGAAGATTTACACGTCTCTCCTGCTCCGGCGTGATCGGCAAACCCGTGTTGGAAACGCAAATCACAAGCGCACCGTTTTCTCGGCGGCTCTCAACCCAAATACTGCCTCTTTCATTATCCTGTTCCAAACCGTGGGCCACCGCATTCTCTACAATCGGTTGTAGGATCATTTTCGGTATCATCGCATTTTTTACCGTCTCATCTTCTTGGAAGAATATCTCTACGCGGTCATGGTAACGTGTCTTGATAATTCGACAGTAATTACGCACGCTTTCCATTTCTTCGTGCAGCGTTGTATATTTCTCGCTGCCCAGGCTGTAACGCATAATTTTAGCCATGGAAACAACAATTTCCGAGATTTCCCGTTCTTGATGCGCCGCAGCGATACCATAAATGCAATTGAGCGTATTAAAAAGAAAGTGTGGATTGATCTGGATTTGTAAAGCAATCAGTTCAGACCGCTGTTTTTCCACCTTTGCACGATAGATGATTTTTGTCGCTTCCACCAGTTCGGTACTAGCCTTCTCCAGCTCATCGAGCATATCGTTGATTCCTGTGCTGATATCCATTAACTCATTATGTGCCTGAATGGTCAGACGCATTCCGCGTTCCCGCTGCGCACCGTAGGTCTTCATGAAATCCGTAATGACTGCGACCGGTCCCGTCAGGTTATGTATAATCATGCGTGCCATAATACAGATAAACAGCAGGAAAACCGTCAGGACGATCAAGGCGGTTCTTGCAGCTGTCCGATACTGTACACTTTGTGTATAATCCATCGAATAGCCAATGATGCACCAGTCGCTGTCCGGCAGCTCACAACGGACGGCGCTTTCAGTACGGTACTGTCCGCTTTCCTCTGTCAATTCATTCCCCGCGACCAGATTTCCCTCATGGTCGACGATTCTGTAGCACCCGCTCGAATCGAGCTTCTCAACAAACCCCTTGATCTGCTCCATATTATAGGCAACGATCGTATAATACTGATTTCCTGCGGCACTCGGCAGAGAGCGCAGCAGATAAAGATATTCCTTTGATGCCCCCCCATTTTTCTGATAGCTGATATGTGCTCTGTTCGTACCCGGATTTGTCTCTAGATAATTTTTAGCCGCATATAGGCTGCTGTATTCTCCGGAATCAACTCCCAAAACAAGGTTTCCAAAATCAGTTACGATCACATTTGCCGCGCTGTCATTACAAGAAAGGACAATACTCAAAAGGTCGTTCACATTGTTCGCCCCACTCGTGATATTGACCAAATCGCTTGTCTGTGATAGCCGCAACATCAAACCGTTATAGGCTACCAGTTCCGCAATATTCTCCAGTTCTTCCTGATAGCTTGTGATCTCGCCTGAAAGGATTTCTGCAGCCTGTTCAACGCTTCGGTCAAGCTGCTGCTGATTTGTGTAGCCAAGTCCAATAATGAACGCTGCAACGCAGGCGCAAACAAGGATGCTTGCCGCCGCAGACAGACGGAGGATCTGTCCGCGGAGGCTCATATGTTTCATTTTCCACTTGTCTTTCATAGCGCGCCTTTCCCCTATACTGAGTTAGGCGAGATTCCATAGTATTTCTTGAACACCTTGCAAAAATAGTAGTAATCTGAATAGCCAGATTTCGCCGCAACAGCCCCAACGGAATATTCATTCGTCTGAAGCATCTGCATTGCCGCCTCCATTCGAATCGTCGTCAGATATTCCGAAAAGTTCTTTCCCGTCATTTTCTTGAACAGCTCACTGCAATAACTCATGTTCATAAAGAATTGCTCTGAAAGTGTGCGAAGCTGAAGCGGCTCGTTATAATGTGTATCCACATAGTCCAGCAGCTTTTTGAAATGCACGTTTCCGGAAACCTGCGGCTGCACCCGTTTTTCCAGCAGCTGCGCTGAAACAATTTCCAGCAGATGGTTCAAAAAAGCATCAATATTTTCATATCCAGCAGTCAGATGTTCCAGATTTCCCGCAGAACGGAATCCCTGCAAAAGCAGATCGTACCGCCGGAGCATTGTATCGCGAATATCCTCCACCAGATATGTGAGCGCATCCATGCCCAATCGATTTTCAGCAATATCTGCACGAAATGCCCGCATTAGTGCCGGAAACTCTGCGTTGCCGGTGCTGACCGCTGTACAGATCCTTCCGGAATACTCCTGAAAATACCTCTGACTCGACGGATAAAACCCTCGCACAGCCGGCGGCTTTATCATAAAGTGCGTCATTGCCGCCGCACGCGCTTCCTCAATCGCCGATTCCAAATCGTCCTTCAATCCAAACTGACGGCTGATTCCGGTACTGATCCCATTGCTGACGTATTCACGCGTAATAGCAGTAAAACGCTTTTTATTTTTATCCGTCAAACGAAATAAGAACAGCGCAGAATCCTCCGACATCCTCAGCGCGAGCGCCTCCGGCATCCTGAGCATGATCTCGCCAGCCGGATCGCTCTGCGGCGCAATATTCAACATCATTGCCGCAAGGAGCCGACTATCCGGCAACAGCGTTTCCCTGTTTCTAAGACGTTGTAAGAGTTTTTGCGGTTCCTTCAGGAGCCGTTCATTTTCACTGTGTCTTTTGGTATCCAACAGAATATGCAGCCGTTCCAGCACCACATCGGTCTTATTCATATCGATTGGCTTGAGTATATATTCTCGCACGCCCTTTCCGATGGCTTCCTGTGCATATTGGAAGTCCGCATAGCCGCTGACAATCAGAAATTCGCACTCTGATCCGTTTTCTCTGGCGCGATCAATCAGTTCCAAACCGCTCATCCCAGGCATGCGGATATCTGCAAAGACCACATCCGGCTTTTCCAGAAGTATGGCCTGCAGCGCCTGCTGCGGCCTTGTCAGGCGCTGCACAACGCGGAAGCCGTATGCTTCCCAGCGAAAAGATGCTTCAAGCGCGCTGAGCCCCCATTCTTCATCGTCTACCAGAAAAACGCTGTACATCATCTTTCCCCTTCCGTTGCGACAGACTATGTTGTATCCACATCAAGCATATCGCTTTTCCGCGCAAAAGTAAAGGCAATGCCCCCTCGTCCGTTCCAATCTGTCAGACAAGCTGCATTCCGCTGCGGCGCATTCCCTCGCGGATGCTATCCAACAGGGCATAGGTCGACCCGTCATAATGGCCCAGTGACAGCCCGTCGATTCCGAGCGTACTGTAAACCTCTATTGCCTGCATCAACAATTCCGGTGTCGCGTTTGGCCTGACGGAAAGCGCACCGATAATCGACTTATCAAATCCAATACCGCGGCGAATCTTTAGGATATTATTCTGTTTTTTTCGGAAATGATCCGGTGCGCCAAACTGCTCCGAATAATCCGAGTCACGCACCGAATCCAGATAGGGAGCCAGACGTCGGAAATCAATACCTGCAAGCTCCGGGTATGGAACATAGCTGTTGTAGCGAAGCTCCGCATTCGGATTGGCTCGCTTTACTTCCGCATAAATCTCCGAAAACAGTTCCGTCGTGCTTCTCTCCCGGAACTCCAGCCATTGATAAAGGGACGGATTTTGCAGCAAGAAGCCCGTCTCTGTTAAGTCGCTTCCCATCAGCAAATGGTTGTCCATAACATTATCAATAGCGCCCTTTGTATCAACAAAACCAGTTGAAACTGCGACGCAGGTCTTGTAAAGTTCCCTGAGATCTGCCGTGATCTTCTCCCAGTCATATCCCCATGTGCGTGCCTTCTTTGCGCATTCCTTGCAGAAACAACCGCCACGCAGGGTACCCAACAGATATCCGACCCGATTCTGTGGATCCTTTTCCTTCAGGAACCATGGCGGCATGACGGCCTTTCCTTCATGGAACGTCATCATACATGTCTGTATGAAATCTACATCGTGATTCTTTACCGAATCATAGAAAATCGCTTTCATATAGGCACGTACATCCGGCTGATTCTGGCAAAAACTCATCGGGATGGGGCTGCCATTGATATCGCGTTGGAAGACCTCCGGGAAATTCTCCATCGCAAAATCTGTGTCAAAAAGTGTATGCGAGATCTCCACGCCGGTTTTCAGTCCCCGCTTACGTGCACAGATCGTCAATTCATCCAGCCAGTCCTTTCCCTTCAGAAAATCTCTGTCAGAGTAGATTGGCTTCATGCGGGTTTTGCTGAAATTTGCTTCATCCATTCTATAATAGACGCGGCTGTCCTCCGGAAGGTAAAACTTCCGAACAGGATTGAGCGTATAGAACATGTTGGTAAGCGGTCTCTTTTCCTTGTGCATCAGGCCTACCAGATAGACGCTATTGACGCCAGAATGCTCCATCAGGTCATCCACACATTTTTCCGCTGTGCAATCAGCTAGGTCCCACGGATAGAGGCTTGCAGCTATTTCTTTGATATACATATTTCTTTATTCCTTTTTGTGCAGAGACCTCAAGGCGGGAACCCGCCCTGAGGTTTCTCTGTGCATTCTTTGTCTTGGAAACTCCGATAAAATGGCAGAAAGCGATTTTATCAGTGGTTTTCTTTTACTTCAGGGTCTCATAATGTGCAGCAAATTCCTGGAAGGCCTCCTGGAATTCGGGCATTTCGCGCAGCGACTTCTGATACTCTCTGAACTCATCCATGCTGATCTGACCAGACACCGCTCTGGTCTCCATAGCGTTGAACTCATCCTGATACTCAGTCCAAATGGAACTCCACTTTGTGGACTGGAGGACTCTCCACCAATCCATCAATTCACTTGCGCCGTAGTCGTACAGAACGCTCATCTGCTCTCTGGTCTCGTCATTATAAGCCTTGTCAGCAGCCTTGCTGTCAACCTCCGCCCACTCATTCGTAGCCGTTACGAAGCACTGCAGGCAGGAATTTGTGACCTCATTGGTCCCTTCCTCCGTGGAAATGACATTGCCGCCGTCATCATAGTTCCAGTGATAGCCTTCCACGCCGTAATTCAAAAGGTTGTAATTTGCAGGATCGCAGCACGCATCGAGGAACGTAAGGATCTTCTCAACATTTTCTTCGGGAACCTTCTTGGAAATCAACAGGCCGCCGAAGTAGCCAAGATCCCAATAACCAGCCGTGCCATTCTCACCCTTCAGGTAAGGGATCATCGTTGCAGAGGCCGTCTCTCCAACCTGACTCTGAAGATTCTGGTTCAGGTCGAGGCGATGCCAAGAGTTCTTGAAAAGAGAAGCGCTGACGCCAGTAATGGAACACTTCTTGGGAAGTACCCGTAATGACCGGTGCATCCGGCAGACTCAGATTAATGACACGCTTCGGGCAGTTCGACGAAACGACCTGACAGACCATGGAGCCAAGCCCACCGAAAGGTGCGTGCTCCTCTGCCGTCACAACGACCCGTGCCTTTTCGGCAGCCATGAGAATTGCTGCTGTGTCCAAAGGCTTGACGCAGTACATATCCAGCACCGTACAGGTAATTCCCTCTTTTTCCAGCAGCTTCGCCGCCTCAAGTGCCGACCGTACCATCTCGCCGCAAGCAATAATCGCTGCGTCGCTTCCGTGGCAAAGACATGTTGCGTGATTCATTTCAAATGGCGTGTTCTCTTCGGAATAAATATCCTCTACAGGATTGCGCCCCAGGCGGACGTATGCTGTCTTTGTATCGGAGAGCAGCGCCTGAAACAGCTTTTCTGTTTGGAACCGGTCGCTTGGAAGATATACACGCATTCCGGGGATTGCTGCCATAGCTGCAATATCCTGTGCAGAGTGATGTGTCATGCCAAGTGCCCCATAGCTAATTCCGCCAGAGATCCCGATCAGTTTGACATTTGTCCGGGAATAGGCACAATCAACCTTCGCCTGCTCATAGCTGCGCGTAGAAAGAAAACTTGCCGGAGAGATCGCATACGCCTTTTTCCCACAGGAAGCCATACCCGCAGCAATCCCGACCAAATTCTGCTCGGCAATACCGGTTTCCACAAACTGCGCCGGGAATTGCTCAGCAAATGGCGTCATGGACCCGCTCCCCCGCGAGTCGCTGCACAGCACCGTCACATTCCGATCTGTTTCTGCCGCCTTCATAAGCGCTTGGCACATGATAGCCCGATTCGCAATTTTATTCATGTTCTGCCTCCTCCAGCTTTCTGCGGAACGACTCACTGATCTGACGGTACTCTTCCTCCGTAGGCACATGATGATGCCAAGATGCCTTGTTCTCCATAATCAGGCTGCCATAGCCCTTGACCGTATTTGCAATAATCAGCGTCGGCCGTCCCTTGCATTCCTCCGCCGCATCCAGCGCCTGCGCTAACTGAGACACATCATTTCCATCCGCTACATTCACAACATTCCAGCCGAAGCTTTCAAAGCGCGCGGCCACGTCATCCTGATGCATGACTTCTTCTGTCCCGCCGGAAATTTGCAGTCGGTTTCGATCTACGGCAGCACAGAGATTATCCAGTTGATACTGAGATGCCGCCATAGCTGCCTCCCAAATCGAGCCCTCAGCAAGCTCACCGTCACCCATAACCGTATAGACGCGATACGTTCTTCCATCGCGTTTTCCTGCCAGCGCCATACCCACACTAACCGAAAGTCCATGTCCAAGCGATCCGGAGCACATTTCAATTCCCGGAAGCGTATTGTGCGGGTGTCCAATATATTCCGATCCGAACTTTGAATAGCTTTTCAGTATCTCGTCTAGCTTCAGAAATCCTTTGTCAGCCAAAACGGCATAAAGCGCTTCTACGCAGTGTCCCTTGCTCAGAACGAACCGATCGCGATTGGGGTCTTTAAGTCGGTCCGGTGAAACGTTCATCCGGCTGTAAAGCACCGTCAGCAAATCGACCACGCTCATATCTCCGCCGATGTGCCCGCAGCCGCCTGCCATAATAATATCCAGTATATTCTGGCGCAAGCGCCAAACCTTAACTTTCAGTTCCTTCATATTTCTTCCTCCATACAGCGCAGAATGAAGTGAACATCATTCACCGCGAAGATAGGCTCGAATCTCTTTTTCGTTTTCGTCATACAAATCTGGCTTGATGTCAAGATACTTACATGCTTCATACAGTACCGCAACAACATCCTTGTGTATTCCTACGCAGTGATGGATATACGGTCCTTCCACGATTTTTGCCTCCAACCGCTTCAGATTCTTAACTTCGACCCACAGATAGGTGCCCTTTGTATATGGCCCGTCTACGCCTTTCGCCTTGCCGAGTAAAAGCGAGTATTCGCCGTGGTCTCCGTCAAAGCGCGCCAGCGTGATTTCCCCGTGCTTTGCTTCTGCTGAAATGGAACCGGGGAAATCGAACGCAACCGGATATCCGATGCTTGGCCGCTCCCTTGCAACGGAGATTGGCCATGGACCGCAGTGCTGCAAAAGCTCCGCATTGTCGTTGGTCGGATGACGAACCGTCCAATCCGCAAAGAAGCTGCGCGTGTCATCCAATGTCGCTGCCTCTACCATCAGCGCTGTGATTGCGCCATGAATATCCGTTTCGCAAACTGTCGGAATACCCATTTCATTCAAAAGACTGTTTGCTGCGCAAGGCATGATTCCGATTTCGTCCTGTAGCGCATTCCAGCACTGGATCGCAACTGCATTGCAGCGATACTTTTTTACCAGTGCAAGCATTGCCTCTTTCAACGCCGCGATTGTTTCCAGCTGCTCTGATGTAACATTGATATTCATGCAGCTTCGGCAATACCCGACTGTCCGCTCAACTTCCTGCTTTTGTGTGCGTGCCTTCTGCATCTCCTGCATCAACTCTGGCAGCGGCACCGGCGCAAGCTGTATCCCATATTTCTCCAGGAGCTCGCCTTCATTGCACATGGTACTCCAGAAATCCATCGGGCGCGGGCCGATTTGAAGGATACGTATACTTCGGAAGGTTTTCACAACACTGCACACAGCAAGAAAATCCCGTACACCGCGTTCAAATTCCGGATCCGTTAAATTGCAGTTTGTCATGTAAGTAAACGGAACATTAAACCGGCGAAGGACTTTGCCTGTCGCAAATAAGCCGCACTGTGAATCGCGCAGGCGCATTCCATTCTGGTCTGGGCATTCGTCGCGCGGCCCCCATAGCAAGACCGGTAAGCCAAGACGTTTCGCAAGACGTGCACATTCATATTCTGTTCCAAAGTTGGTGTGCGGAAGGAAAAGGCCGCTCACGCCCGCAGCACGGAACTTCTCAGCAATGCGGATTTCATCTTCCTCATCGTGCAGCAGGCCGTCCTCGCTGATATCATTGATATCCACATATTCCACACCCAGTTCTTTCAATCTACTGCGTGTTTTTTCCGCGTACTCCATTGCAGCAGGCGCAGAAAAAATCGCTCTTCTCGTTGGCGCAAGCCCCAGTTTGATTTTTTTCATTATAATTTCTCCCCTTCTTGGTCTCTGCCTTTGATCTTTGTATATTAATTATACAAGTCGCCAGCAAACAGGGTCAAACACAATTCACTAAACACTGATAATAATTTAGTAAATTTATTTACTAAATTTACTAAACATGCTATACTGTCTGTAAAACATTATCGGAGGTATCCATTATGAGCATTTCTGCAAAAGAGCTCGCCAAGCAGCTCGGTCTGTCCGCAGCTACCATATCCATTGCCCTCAACGATAAGCCAGGAGTCAGTGAAGTAACGCGCAAGCGGGTCCTTGAGGCAGCAAAAGCACAGGGCTTTGACTTTGGGCGCGTCCGGCGCAGAAGTGCACTTCGCGGATGTTTCGCTTTTGTTATCTACAAAAAGCATGGTGCCGTCGTTTCTGAGACCTCTTTTTTCTCTGAGCTGACCGACGGCATCAGCCTTGCCTGCCGCGAATATGGCTTTGGGTTAGAAATTCACTATCTTTTGAGCAGCAAGCACCTTTCGGAGGATCTTTCCGTACTCGCAGCACAGAATTTGGACGGCATTCTGGTGCTGGCAACAGAGATGCATGCCGCAGATGTAAATATGCTTGCACAATGCCCTGTACCTATCGTCATTCTGGATACTTATTTTGAAGGCGTGTCTCAGAATTATGTATTGATCAACAATCTTCAGGGCGCTTATATTGCCGCCAATTACCTGATTGCGAAACGGAAATGTCAGCCCGGTTATCTGCGTTCCTCCTACGCAATTGGAAATTTTGCTGAGCGGGCAGATGGCTTCTACAAAGCCATCCGTGAAAACGGGATGTCCGCTTCGAAGTCCATCGTACATTTGCTCGCACCATCCGTGGAAGGTGCTTATGCAGATATGTTGTCTTTACTTCGATCCGGCGAATCTGTCGCTCCATGCTATTTTGCTGACAATGATCTGATTGCTGTCGGTGCTATGCGTGCTTTTCGCGCCTGCGGCTATCGAATTCCAGAAGATGTCGGTTTTGTGGGATTTGACAATACTTCACTGTGTGAGCTTATCGAACCGCCTTTGACTACCATCAATGTTCCACGACAGGCTATGGCCCGTGTGGCCGTTGAGCGTCTTATCAGCCTTGCTACATCAGGCGTCAAAGAATGTACAAAAACCATGATCATGACCACTCTCGTGAAGCGTGCCTCTTTATGATTTTCTGTGTTTTCCCATCCATAACACAACTCGTTCTAAATGCTTAAAATGTAGCCTCGTAAGCGTAAAATCTACGTAAAAGGCCGCCATCTCAAAGAGCTGCTGCTCACTGAGATGGCGGCCTTTATTTTTGAGGCATATAGCATTCTTCTGTGGTTCTTGCTGGCCGCAGCTTTTCAGCCCATGCTTCATCTGTTTCGCTCAGAACCGACGCGTTTTGCAGAATCCACAGTAAATAGCAGTACGGATTCATTCCGTTTTCCTTAGGCATTTCAATCAGGCTGTAGATCACGCTGCTGGCCTGTGTGCCGCCCGGTGCGTTGGCCAGCAGCAAGTTTTTCCTGCCTATCCCAAATGGCTTAATGCTGCGCTCAGCACGGTTGTTGCTCAATTTCAAGCGGTCATTCTCCAAATCCCTCGTCAGATATGGCTGCGGAAGGCTCCGCAGCCTTCTGATAGTAGTTTTCGTGACTTTTGTTAAAGTCATACGCTACACTGGAAGGGATGCTGTGGATTGGTTAATTCCTCCTACCATGAAATGGTTTGTAATAGGCTCCAACCACAGCCACTTGCAGTTTTGTTGATCAGTTAGATACCGTCAGACGGTTGATGTAGAACAAGGTTACAAGGCAAGGCGCCCTGTGGATGCAGCATCAAATTTTTACATCTGGAGGTTCTGCTTATGATTTATGTCGGGATCGACATCGCCAAGGACAAGCATGACTGCTTTATCCTGTCCTCGGAGGGGGTGGTGTTGGCAGATGTATTCGCCATCCCAAGCAGCACGGAAGGGTTTCAATTCCTTTGGGAGAAGATACACAACTGTGTCTCGCCCCAAGACAGCATAAAAGTAGGGCTTGAGGCAACTGGACATTACAGCTATAACCTCCTAGGTTTTCTTCTTGACAGCGGCTTTCCCACCTATGTCTTGAATCCCCTGCACACCAACCTCTACTGGAAAAGTCACTCCTTACGGAAAACCAAGACTGATAAAGTTGACGCGCGTACCATTGCGGCTATGCTTTTGTCCGATTTGGGCCTCAAGCCCTACACAGATACAGCATACCACAACGAGGAACTAAAGTCACTCACAAGATACAGATCTGATAAAGTTCGGGAGCGGGCCAAGCTCAAGCACTCGGTCTCCCGTCTGGTCTGTATCCTGTTCCCCGAACTGGAAAAACTGGTTCCTACCCTTTACATGAACTCCGTCTATGCTCTCCTGGAAGAGTTTTTCTGAGCCAAGCAGATCGCCCCGGCCAGCCTTACCCGGCTGAAGTCTCTTCTGTCTGGATCTTCCAAGGGACACTACAAGCGAGATACGGCGCTAACCATACGGGATACCGCCAGACCGTTGGCTCTGTTATGCCTGCCAAGTCTCTGGGACTCCGGCACACCATCCGTCTCATCCGGGAACTGGATGCTGAGATTGCGGACATTGAAGCCTCTGTTCAGTCCATCATGGAGGAGTTGCCCCCGTTACCACCATTCCCGGTATTGGAATGAGAATGTGTGCTATGATCCTGGTCGAGGTGGGTGCCTTCTCCCGCTTTGATCCTCCTGACAAGGTTCTGGCTTACGCCGGTCTGTCTCCCTTCACCTACCGATCCGGGCAACTCAACAACTGCTATGCCCACATGGAAAAACGAGGCTCCAGATACCTACGCTTTTCCATTTATAACGCCACCAAGTACGTCTGCCTTTGGGACCGCACCTTTGCCGCATACCTTGCCAAGAAACGAGCAGCGGACAAGCACTACAATGTGGCCTTATCCCCTGCCGCCAAGAAACTGGTACGACTCATCTACGCAATGGAGAAGTCCGGGCTTCCTTACCAGCCAGTGGCTGCTGTATAACTCGTTCCAGCATCTCTTGCCTTGGTGTCCACACAGACACCTGCTTCCGTGCGCCATTTTACACCGTCTTGTGTTTCTGCATTGTGCTGTTTGATGCTCTGTGGGTTTTGGCCATGCTTTTGCCGTAAGGCTAAAAATAAGGCTAAATCCAGAGCCATTGGCACCCCCACTTTTACAGGATCAATGATAAGCCCGTTCGATGGCGTCCTTCAAAACTGTCGGTCTATCAGAACTATGAATTCCTGACCGGCTCCCACGCCGTCAACGATTTCTGCGTCGTGACGCTTTCGAGCCTCTATCTCGATATCATCAAGGACCGCCTGTACTGCGACGGCGCGGATTCCGCCGCCCGCCGCTCGGCGCAGAGCGCGCTGTGGATCATCCTCGATGCCATGACGAAGGTATTTGCGCCCATCCTCGCGTTCACCTGCGACGAGATCTGGCTCCAGATGCCGCACCGCGACGGCGACGACGGCCGCAACGTGCTGCTGAACCAGATGTCGAAGCCGTATGCGGACTACGCGCTGTCTGACACCGAAATGGCCGTCTGGGAGACTGCCCTGCGCGTCCGCTCGGACGTCAACGGCGTTCTGGAGACTGCCCGCGCCGACAAGCGCATCGGCAAGAGCCTCGAAGCGCACGTGGCGCTGATCGCAGGCGACGAGGATGCAAAGGCCGCGCTGGACGCAGTCAAGTCCGTCGACCTGCCGGAAATTTTCATCGTCTCCAACGTCAGCACGAACGAGACTGCCCCCGCAGAGGGTGCCGTTGTCGGCCAGAGCGTGAACTTCCCCGGCCTGAGCGTCGCAGTGACCGAGGCGAAGGGCACGAAGTGCCCGTGCTGTGCCGCCGTCTGCAAATCTCTCGGCGTCGTATTTGAATAAGCTGCACCGATAACCCGCACCCGCCGCTGCTACAGCGGCGGGTGCATTTGCGTGCTGAAAAAGTCCGGTTTTCACGAAGCATTTCAAGCGCGGCATTCAGGTGGGCATTGGCTCTTATGGCAGGCCGCAAAGCGGAAAAGCCTCCAAATTTTGAAAGGAAGCCTTTTCCGCTTTTTTTGCGGCTGCACGTTGCGGAAAGCACGGAAGAAAGATGCAATACGTGAAAGTATTTTGGAAGAAAAAATCCAAGAAATTTACAGCCAGAACAGGAGGTAAATTTGCTGTAAACGACAGTTTTTTGGAGAAAAAATTTGTTGAGAATTACTTTAAAAAAGCAAAGAGCCAACACGGTAAAGTGTTGATAAATGTGAAAGGGTGTGATATAAAAACGAAGCAGGACTCCTGCGGAAACTAATTAAGCAAAGTGAAGGAGACGCAGTATGAAGAAGATGTGGGGCACACGGGTGCTGGCCATGCTTTTGGTGCTTGCGCTGACGGCTGGATTGGTACCGGCGGCGCTTGCGGCAAACAGCGAAGCAGCGGTCGCATTCAAGCAGGTGCCGAATGACACGCTCGATACGCTTATCCGCCCGGATGTGGCGGTGGGCGAAATTGAGGATGCGGAAATGGGAGAGGATACGGCCGCCTATCAGGCGCACGATCTGGTTCGTGTTTCCATTATCCTGGAGGACACATCCACACTGGAAGCCTATTCCGACGCGGCTGCGGAGGGGACACTGGCCGAGGATGCGGCTGCTGTGTCTTACCGCGCAGCACTCCAGCGCAAGCAGGACAGCGTTGTTCGGAAAATCTCGTCCACGATCCTCGGACGGGAGGATCTGGATGTTGTCTGGAATCTGACGTTGGTCGCCAACCTGATCTCTGCCAATGTGGAATACGGCAAGATCGAGCAGATTAAGCAGATCCCGGGCGTTGCGGATGTGGTTCTGGAGCAGCAGTATGAGCCTGCCGTGTCCGAAAACACCGTGCAGCCCAACATGGAGATCTCAACCGGCATGACCGGCACGACCACGGCATTGTCTACCGGCTATACAGGGGCCGGAATGAGGATCGCCATTATCGATACGGGCTTGGATACGTCGCACCAGTCGTTTGACAATGGTGCGTATGAATACGCGCTTGAGCAGAACGCAGCGCGCGCAAAGGAATCCGTCGAAGCCTATAAAGCCTCTCTCGATCTGCTCGATGCGGACGAGATCAACGAAAAGCTGAGTCTGCTGCATATCAAGGAAGGCGTCAGCGCGGCGGATCTGTACCGGACAGAAAAGGTCGCATACGGCTATTGCTACATCGACAAAGATCTGGACGTAACGCATGAGACGGACGCGGAGGGCGAGCACGGCTCCCATGTTGCCGGTATCGCGGCGGCCAACCGGTATCTGCCGGACGGAAACGGCGGATATGTCTCTGCATTGGACAGCGTACATATGCACGGTGCAGCGCCGGATGCACAGGTTCTGGTCATGAAGGTCTTCGGCGACGAGGGCGGCGCGTATGACTCGGACTATACGGCAGCCATTGAGGATGCAATCGTGCTCGGTGCGGATACGATCAACCTCTCGCTCGGCTCTACCAGTCCCGGCCCGAGCAAGGCGAGAACGGAAGCTTATCAGAAGATCTTCGACGATCTGGAGAACGCTTCCTCCGTTGTGACGGTTTCTTCCGGCAATGCCGGCTATTGGGCGGAAAATGCCGAGCCGATCGGCTATCTTTACAGCGATGGCGTCAGCATGCAGACAGACGGCCAGCCGGGCAGCTATGCAAACAGCCTGACGGTCGCGTCGGTCGATAACGACGGCTTTATCGGCAATTACTTCCTCATGGGGAGCGATCCGATTGCCATGTCCGAAACCACCGGCTTTACGAACAAGCCGATCTCCACGATCGTGGGAGAGCACGAATTCGTGTTTTTCTCTGAGGATGCAACGAAATATGCCGTGGACGCAGCCGGGAACAACCTGCTGCTTGCCTATGCAGATGCGGTCAAGGACAAGATTGCCTTCGTTTCCAGAGGACAGTCCTCGTTCTACCAGAAGCATGATGCCGCAGCCGCCGCAGGCGCGCTGGCGTGCGTGGTCTACAACAACCAGTCAGGTTCCATCAATATGGATCTGAGTGACAGCACCGCCGCGATTCCGTGTGTTTCGATCACGCAGGCAGACGGCGAGCTGATTCGCAAACAGGCAGAGCCGGTCTACGCAGACGACGGCAAGACAGTCCTGTATTATACCGGCAAGATCGAAGTGCGCGGCAAGGAACCGGTTCGGTTCAACCGCGATTATAAGACCATCAGTGAATTCAGTTCATGGGGCGTTCCGGGCGATCTGACGCTGAAGCCGGAGATCGCTGCGCCCGGCGGCAATATCTACTCGCTCAACGGCCTGCACAACAGCACCAGCGGTATGCAGGGCGGCCACCAGGACTATGAACTCATGAGCGGCACCTCGATGGCTGCGCCGCAGATCGCCGGTATCGGCGCGCTGGTCAAGCAGTACATTGAATCCAAGGGCCTTTCCCGCAGCGATCTGACCGACCGCGCGCTGGCCCAGTCGATCATGATGTCCACGGCAGAGCCGGTCGTTAACAATGAAAACAACGCGTATTACCCGGTCATTCAGCAGGGTGCAGGCATGGTCAACGCTGCGGCGGCGACCTCTGCGGACTCCTACATTAAAATGCAGGCTGATGCGACTGCATCCTGGGCTGACGGCAAGGTCAAGGCTGAACTTGGCGACGACCCCGCACGCACGGGCAGCTATGATTTCAGTTTCACCGTCAACAACCTCGACGGACGGACGCACGCCTATGCGCTGAGTGCCGAACTGTTTACGCAGGCTCTGCTCGACTATGAGGGGCAGAGCTATATGGACACGCTGACGGCGCCGCTGAGCGCCGCTGTGACGTGGACTGTGAACGGCAGAGCGACCGACAGCCTGAGCCGCGATTACGATTATAACAACGACGGCCGGGTCGATCTGGAAGACGGCCAGCTGCTGTTGGATGTCGCGTCGAAAAAGCCGGGCGCAAAGCTTCTCAACCCCAAAGCCATTGCCGATTTGAACGGCGACGGCGCTGTGACGGCCTATGATGCACACCTGTTCCTGAATCTGCTTCAGGAGGCGACGATCCTTGTTCCTGCAAACGGTAAGGCTGAGGTCGTCTGCCACATCCGCCTGCTCGACCGCAGCACGCTGAATGCTTCGTATCCCACGGGCGCGTATGTGGAGGGCTATGTGCGCGTGCAGGGCCTCGCCACAGACGAGGGCGCCGCCGGCACGAGCCATTCCATCCCGGTGCTCGGCTACTACGGAAGCTGGTCGGAGCCGTCGATGTATGATGTTGGTTCTCTGATCGACAGCATTTACGGCACGGAAACGCGTGCGCCCTATCTTGGCACGAAGAATGAGTACGGCTACACCGTTTCCAACTTCCTGAACATTCTCTATGCCGGTGAGACGGAGTCCTCTGCAATGGTCGGCAACCCCGTTGACTTTGACGACGAGTATCTGAGCGTCCGCAACGCCTTCAACAACCAGGGCGGCAACAGCATCAGCACGCTTGTCTTCTCGCTAATCCGTAACGCGGGCAACTCCCGCCTCCAGATCGTCGATTCCAACACGAAGACAGCGTATCTGGACGAGGAAGTTGGCGCAGCGACTGCTTCGTACTACTCCGAAAATGCAAACGCATGGCAGCATACCCGCCTCCAGCTTGGCATTGACTGGAGCGGCACAGACGCCTCCGGCAATGCGCTCCCGGAGGGCACCAGCGTGGATCTTACGCTGACGATGGCCCCGGAATACTATGCAAATGCCGATGGCAGCTATCGTTGGGATGAACTCAAGGATGGTGCAAAGTTGAGCACGCACCTGACCATCGACAATACCGCGCCGGAACTCATCTCTGTCCGTCAGGATCTGACGCAGAAGACGCTGGCCGTTACGGCCATGGATAACCGCTATGTCGCGGCTGTCATCCTCTGGAACATGACGGATACCCCGACGCCGGTCAGCTATATCCTGCCGAATCAGCCGGAAGACGCACTCGGCAAGACGACCGACTGCACGTTCGATCTCTCCAAGCTGAGCGGCGGCGAGAAGCTTCTGCTTCAGGTTGTGGACTATGCCTACAACGCCTCTGCATATCAGCTGATCAGCGGCGAGGAGCCCGCAGAGGCGCTGACCTCCGTCACGCTTTCCCCAGAGAGCGTCTCCCTGCTTGCAGGTTCCAACTATACGCTTGAAGCTTCCACAGAGCCGTATTACGCCGACGATAAGTTGGATTGGACGTCCTCCGCGCCTGCGGTCGTAACGGTCAACAATAACGGCCAGATCAAGGCCGTCAGCGCCGGCACCGCAACAATCACGGCGGCTTCTCATAAAAATCCCGAAGTCCATGCTTCCTGCACCGTACAGGTGCTTGCGCCGAACTACACGTTCCGCGGACTTTTGACAGCAGACAATCAGGTGCAGACCTTCGAGTGGAATCTCGCAGACAGCGAGACATGGGAAAAGGTCGCAGCGGTTGACGGAATCGGCAGCCGCGTGACCTCGGCAGGCGCTTCCAGCGCAAACGGCATTTATGCGTTTGACGTGGACGGCAGTGCATATGAGATCGATTTTGCCACCGGCAAGATCCTGAACACCGGCAGCGCACCGTTCTCGGACGAGATCGGCCCCGTCGCATACGACGACATTGCCCTTTCCCGCAAATATACCGGAACGGAGTCGCTGCACGGCGATCTGCTGACCGGTGTATACTCCATGAACATCATCCCGATGCAGGATCCGATGAACGGAAGTGCCAGCAGCTACATCAGTGTGTACGACCTGTTCGGCTATGACGCGGATGGCTTCTCCGGCATCACCTCGCTGGGCTCCATCACGTTCAAGGATCCCGATAGCGGTGAGGATGTGGACGCTGAAGCCTATTATGTGATCGACAACGCAGGCGGCATCTGGCAGCTTATGATCTATCCGCAGGACGGCGACTATTACGCAACCTATCAGTACATTCCGACGGATCTGGGCTTCCAGTTCCCGTATGACCCCAACTGGGCGACGCTTTGCTCGCTGAACGTTGCGGATGACGGCGAACTCTTCCTCACTTCGTACAGCACACAGGGCAAGGGCGCTTCCCGCAAGGAAAGCACGACGCTTTACTGGCTGCACTACGATGAGCAGGCGAGCCGCTTCCGCACGGCCATTATCGGCTCCTTCGGCGATATTGCGCCGGTCAGCGTGACCGAGGTCCATACGAACGACTCCACAGCAGATACGCAAAAGACAAGCATCTTTGAAAAGGCACTGCGTCCGGAATCGCTCAAGACCGCAAAGGCCCAGCCGATCAGCCAGATGAAGGCGGCAAATAAGCAGACCGCAGGTACGCTCAACAGCGTCAGCCAGCCGCAGAGCACCGGCAGCACAAGCGCGCAGCGCAGTACTGTGACGCTTGATCTGACCGCCATTGCGCCGACGGCAAGCAGCATCATGGAGATCTCGTACAATACGAAAGAACTGACGCTCTCCTCCGTCACAGGCGCAGCGACGCTTACCACCTGGTATGAGTCCGTGCCCGGTACGATCGTTTTTGCCTGCGCCGAACGCAGCGAGGCCGCTGTGGGCGAACTGCTCGGTCAGCTGAGATTTGAACTTGCGGCAGGCAGTTCGAGTTCAAAGGTCACGATCAAGACGAAGCAGCTGAACGAAACAAGCTTCGCAGCCGGACAGGAAAAAATTCGGACCGTGGTGCTGGGCGACAGCTTGAGCCAGATCCTCCCCGCGATCATCTCCTCCGGTGAAAAGGACTGCCCCAGCCGCAGCTTCCGCGATCTGGATACGACCAGGTGGTATCATGAAGCAATCGACACAATGCTGCGTGAGGGCCTGATGAACGGTACCGGAAATGGGCTGTTCGAGCCGAACGGCACACTGACCCGTGCGATGCTGGTCACGATCCTCTGGCGTTCGGAGGGCAAGCCCGCTGCTTCTGCCCAGACGTCGTTCACGGACGTTCCGGCAGGTGCCTATTATGCGGAGGCTGTCCGCTGGGCAGCTGCCAACGGCGTCGTCAAGGGCGTCAGCAGCACGGAGTTCGGCCCGTCCAAAAACATCACGCGGCAGGAACTTGTCACCATTCTTTGGAGACTGGCCGCGAAGAAGGGCCTGAATACCTCCAACGCCGGTCTGACCGTTCCGGAGTTTGCCGACCGCAGCCAGATCGCCGCGTGGGCAGCCGAGGCCATGAGTTGGGGCTGCACCAGAGGCATTTTGACCGGCAAGAGCGCGAACCGCGTTGACCCGACTGGCACTGCAACCCGCGCAGAAGCAGCGGCCATGATTGTCCGCTTCCGGAATCTCGCTACAGCAGGCGAAAAGCAGTAAATCCACACCATGCAGCAGCGCGAAGCTTCAGCCGCTGCTGCATGGTGGTCTGAAAGAGACAGTGCTAGAAGCGCATTGCATGCCATAAAATGAAATGAGGGAGAAAGAACCTGACGGCTCTTTCTCCCTCCGTTTTTTGCAAAATTGTCGTACTTTTGTCGTATAACCGGTTTCGCCTGATACAATAATATTTTATATACCGTACTCTCCTTAAAATTAAAGGCACGGTCAAAACCATCCACAACGAAACAGCATTGACATTTATACAAATGTTGGCTATATGCTTCGCATTGACTGCTGGGAAGCCGAAAAGGATTTAAAAACCACACCCGGATCAGACTGTGCATTGACTTCACTTGCAGTCGATGAACCACTTGAATATGCGAGATTATATCTTGAGGGCAATTTACAGATGTGGGTAGATGCAGAAGATTCATTAGAGTTATAAAATGCAAGCAGCCTGTATGCTTCATTACACACAGGCTGCTTAATCAAATTTATTATAATTGATGAAAAATCGGTTGCATTTTGTCAAAAGTACAAAACTTTTTGAAGCCAAGTGCTTTTAATTCCTGTTATGATACTGAGGATATCCCAGCAATACTTGCTATCCCTGATACCTTATTCTTTCAACCAGCGTTTCCTTTTTCAGATTACTGCTTAAAACGAGGGAAAGCACAATTTGTAGAATACCAACCAGAAGAATCATAACAAGAATCGGGATAAGAGGAACGTGATAAACGTTCATTCCAAAAATCCCATTATGCTTCGCATAGGAAAACAGTGCATAGCCAAGGGGCAGACCGGCAGCAAGTGCGACGCAGATGGTGCCAACCGTAAAAATCAAGCCCTGTATTTGTAAGCTCAGATTCAACTGCTTATTGGTCATGCCTACCGCTTGCAGCACACCGTATTCCTGCTTCTTCGTGGTGATATTGATGATCATGGTGTTTGCCAGATTCATAAACCCAATGAGACCGACAATTGCCATGAACAGATAGCAGCCAAGCTTCATCATACGGCTTGCGTATTCTGCGTTTTGCAGTTCTGCGTGATAGGTGTTCAGCTTGATATGAGAAGTATCGGAGAGCAGGTCATTCAGGCTTTGCTCTACAGATGCCACATCTTTTTTAGCACAATCCACCCACAGGTATCCATAAGATGTCCCTTTCGGATTTACAGAGCGGTATACTTCTTCCGGAATGACCAGATAAGTGTCCGCGCTTACAAAGGAGCCTGCGATTTTTCCATGATAGGTATAGGTTCCGCTTCCGTTATCAAAGTTGAATGTAATCGGTGCACCCGCAGAATACCCGTCAGCTTCCATCCACATGGACCAGCCAAAGAAAACATCCCCGTTTTTGACAGCCTGTGCATAGTCCATGGAACCGATATCGCCATCCCCGCGCATCATTTCAAAATCCTCTTGATTTACGATTGCAACCGGAAATTTTGTTCCGTTCAGATCTGCAGAGACGATTTCTCTCGTCAGTACATCCGTTACACCGGGGATGGATTTGATTTCTTGAATCAAAGAATCATTCAGTGGGTTGTTCTGTAGGATTGTGTCCAGATTATTCTCCGAATAGGCTTCATCATAATTCTGGGAATAATCCAGCTGCAACTCAAATTGTCCATGGTTGATTGCAATCCGCGCCTCGTGCTCCGTGTCAATATTCCCAACATAATTAGAGATAATTACAAACAATACACAGGAAAGCCCCATGGTAAGAATCGTAGCAATGGTTCTTTTCGGATTGCCTGTCACATTTGCCATTGCCATGGAGAAAACGGTGACATCTTTTCTGCCTTTTCGTCTGCCCTGTTTTTGCGTTTTGGAGCCGCCAAGATACCGTGTCGCTTCGATGGGTGAAATCCGGGAAACAATTTTCATGGGTTTGCGCAGAGCCAAAACGACCGTAAGAAACGATACAAAAATGCAGATGAGCATAATTGTCAGTGAAAACAGAGGCACCTGATGGTTCTTGATTCCGGACGATACCAACGATACCAGATTTCCCTGCTCCACCAGCCAGTTGAAGCTGACTTTTGCAATCAGGAAACCAAACAGCAGCCCCAGCGGTATCGAAGGAACCGCCAGAAGAATGCCCTCACGAAAGATCAACTGCTTCATCTGCTTTCTGGTTGCACCCAGCGCCTTGATTTTTCCGTACTCCTGAACCTTCTGGGCGATCCCGACCTGGAAGATATTATAAATGACCACAACGGAAAACAGCACGATTCCGAGGATCAGGGTTCCACAAAGCACAATCATTTCATAGCTCGGCTGCAATACCCACTGCAGGTAGAGGTCATTGATGATCACGTTTTTCTGGTCAATGCCGCAGAAATCCGCGATTTCTTTTATAACAGGCGCAACATTATTCATAGATACATTTGCAGAATCGCTCAAGGTAAAATAGATATTATATTGCCTGTCACCCTCCGCAACACGCTCATTATAAAAATCCTGCGAACCGAATACAACATAGGAAGCCTCGATGGTATATTCATCCCGGTCATATAAAATCCCGCTGACAGTAAATTCCACCGGTGCGTATTCCGACTGCATGCCGGAACGGTACTCCAATGTTACGGTGTCTCCGACCTTTACATCATGGTATCCCACTGCATCAAAGAAAGCGCGTCCTGCGGCAATTTCCTGCGCCTTTTCCGGATAGGTACCTTCCTTCAACACATATTCCTGATTATAGGGAAGCATTTTCCTGACCGTTTCATCCGCACTGACAAAGCCGCCATTTTCATTTCCTTTCAGGATGCCCTCCGTACACATGATGCCGACATCAGATATCTCAGCTCTGCGTTTCACTTCTTTTAATTGCGTACCATCTGCGGCGATAAACAGGCCGTAGTTGCTTCCGTATGAGCTTGCCGCCTGACTTTTCTGTAAAAGAATTACCCCATTTCCCACAGTACTGATGATAACAAGCAGCATCGTGGTCAGACAGATTGCCATCATGATCAGTATACTTCTTGTCCGATTTCTTTTGTCGTTGCTGAATGCAATTTTGCTGATCGTCCTCAATTGAAATCCACCACCTGTCCATCCTCGATGACTAAAATACGGTCAGCAACCTGCGCGATCTCATCATCATGGGTAATCATTACAATCGTCTGTCCATATTTTTTTGCGCTCATTTTCAGCAGCGCGATCACCTCGTCACTTGTCTTGGAATCAAGATTTCCGGTTGGCTCGTCCGCAAACAAAATCTCCGGTCTGTTTACCAAGGCTCTTGCAATCGCAACGCGCTGCTGCTGTCCTCCGGAGAGGGTATTCGGAAGATTATGAATCCGGTGTTCAAGACCCAGTGTGGTGATAATATCATTGACATAAGCTTTATTCACTTTTTTTCCGTCAAGCCCCAACGGAAGAACGATATTTTCCCACACATTGATGGAGGATACCAGATTGAATGCCTGAAATACAAATCCGATCTTTCTTCTCCGGAAAACGGCAAGCTGATCCTCCTTCATGGAATACAGGTCCTTGTCAGACAAGATCACGCTGCCGCTGGTTGGTGTATCCAGCCCGCCCAGCATATGCAGCAGGGTACTTTTTCCGGAGCCGGATTTTCCGACAATGGCGACAAATTCTCCCTGCTGAATCTGGATATTCACATGATTGACGGCTTTGACCTGATTTTCCCCCGTCCCATAAAATTTGCAAAGCTGATTCGTTTCTAATATCACGCCCACTCCAATGGCCTCCTTTTCTTATTTACCAGCATTGTATCAAAGGAACCTTTCATTTCACTTTCAAAAAGAGAGCAGAAGTCTTACAGATTTGAAAGACTTCT
>ERZ791919.609-NODE-609-length-37902-cov-4.923719_pt1 | contig 37902 bp, 33 predicted proteins | sample MGYA00510137_ERZ791919 | MGnify/ENA primary metagenome ERZ791919 (study PRJEB30046, sample SAMN00792059) | human gut metagenome | study: EMG produced TPA metagenomics assembly of the A metagenome-wide association study of gut microbiota in type 2...
TGGTTCGCAATGACAGAGCGTTTTCTAACAGCCCCTTTCAATATGTACTGTTTTCTAAAACGCACAAGTTTTTTCTCACACCCCAACAGACTGTGGGCTGTTGATTACTTAACGCCTCTTACAACCATTGTTATAGACACGTTTGTGTCCCATTGCTTGACGCCCTGGTCATAGAGCAGGATTCTCTTATCATACTTGGCGTTTACCAACCGTTTCAGTTCCTCAACCTCCGAAGCTGTCACAGCCTGGCCTGCAATTTGCAGCAGACTCTGCGCGTAATCAAGGTCATTTTGCCGGTTGGCATTTATCATGGCGTGGGCCATTTCCGCCGGGTAGCAAGGATCATCCGGCGTCAAGTTTACAGCAATATATTCTGTTGAAACATTCCGGAATCCATACCTTTCCATACAGAGCGGCAATTCCGCCTCGCTCTGCGGATACTTACCCACCCTGTATTTTGCGTGTATTTCCTTGAAATACGCATCCGCCCGCCGCCAAATATCCTGTTCAAATTCCGTTTCTTCAGAGATACAGGATGCAGGAATATTGATTCCTCTGCGTGCGGACAAAACGAGGCATACGCCGTTTTCCCTCAGGACTCTATACTGTTCACCATAAAATACAGAAGGTTCGATATGCTCCGCGACTGTATTGGAAATGGTGACATCGAAGGAGCGGTCCTCAAAGGCCAGCGCCGTGGCGTCGCCCTCCAAAAAATCAACATCAGGCGCTTTTTCCCGGGCAAACGAAATAAAACTGCTGTCCCGATCAACGCCGCATATTCGAGCATGGGGATACCATCGCCGGAGGGACTGCGCCAAAGCGCCCGGACCGCACCCGATTTCAAGCATACTGCTTTTTTCATCAATTTCAAAAGCTTTCATATATCTTTCTTGGAAGTGGTCTGCAAATCTCAGAGAACGTGAAAGATAGAGCGTTCCAATATTTTGAATATACTGCGACCAAATCGTATTCATACGGTACCCCCCAAATTTCAATTTATCCTATATCCTACCTGAAGCGAAGTATATCAGAAAAGCACGAAGAAAGCAATCGCATTCGCAAAAGTAAGCCCCCGCCGAAAAAAACGGCGGGGGCTGTACATATTATCTGGTTCCCTTGTCGTAGGGAATGCCCTCGGCCTTGGGGGCCCGGGACTTCTTGGAGGTGAAAGCCAGAACCACCAATGTGACAAGATAGGGCAACATCCGGTACAGATGGGAGGAAATGCCCAGCTGCGCCAGCAGATACACGCCGTCACCGTTCAGGTCCAGGCTGCTGTAGGCCGCTGCGATACATTTGAAGAGGCCAAAGAGCAGAGACGCCCCGGCGATATTCAGAGGCGTCCAGTTGCCGAAGATCATAACAGCCAGAGCCAGGAAGCCGAAGCCCGCCACATCGCCGTTGGCGGTGCAGTTGGTGGTGGTCAGGGCATACACAAAACCGCCCATGCCTGCCAGAGCGCCGGAAATGGTGGTACCGGCATAGCGCATCTTATAGACGTTGATGCCCAGGCTGTCCGCCGCCTGGGGATTCTCACCGCAGGCCCGCAGCCGGAGGCCGAAGCGGGTCTTGTAGAGGATCACAGACAGGATAATAAACAGCAGGATGCAGACATAGGTTGCCAGGTACACCTTGTTCAGGAAGGTCGCCCCCAGGAAACCGATGTCCTGATTCTTGGGAATGCCGAAGGTGGATTTTTTCAGCATAAACCAGGAGGCTGCATCACCGGTGGCCATCTGCAGGGTATTCTGGTTGGCCAGAATTCGAATCAGGAACAGCACCAGAGCAGGGGCCATCAGGTTCAGGGCCGTGCCGCCGATGGTCTGGTCCGCCTTCAGGTTGATGGAGGCGAAGCTCAGCAGCAGGGAGAACAGTGCGCCCAGGGCCGCCGCCACCAGCATTGCCAGCAGCTCCAGCCCCTGGAGAGTCAGCCACTGTTTATTGGCATAGGCATTGGCAATGGCCTGCACGCTCTGCATATTCCGAACAAACAGAACGCCGATAAAGGCGCCGAAGATCATAATGCCTTCCAAGGCCAGATTGATAATACCGCTGCGCTCGGCAAAGACACCGGCCAGTGCCACGATCATCAGAGGCACCGCGTACAGCAGCGTTTGCTGAATCAGAAAAGTCATGCTTCCTTGTCCCCTTTCTCTGTTTCCGGCTTGGGGGCCGTGGTGGCCGCAGGCTCGGCATTGGCGTTGGGCATTCCCTTCTTCTTCCACTTGGGAAGCATCATCTGAATCACCAGGGAGAAAGCACTTAAGTAGACGATCACGGAGATGATCACATCGGTGATGTACTCATTGTAAGCGGTATAGCCGGTGAGCTGCACACCCACAATATCCAGCATGGCCATAAAAATGCCGGTGAAGATCACGCCGATGGGGTTGTTCACCGCCAGCAGTGCCACGGGGATGCCGTTGAAGCCGGCGCTGGGCAGGGTCTGGTAGGTGGACCAATAGAACTCCGTGTTGCCGGCCAGCCAGTACAGCGCTGCACCGCCGCCGGACAGTGCTCCGGCGATGGCCATAGACAGGACGATGTCCCGCTTGTCGTTGATACCGGCGTACCGGGCCGCGTGCCGGTTGGCACCGCAGGCCTTCAGCTCATAGCCCAGGGTAGTCCTGTTGATGAGGATATACACAAGGACGGCAATCAGAATGGCAACCAGAATGCCGCCATTAACCTGAGAGCCCGGGAACAGCTTGTCCAGCCCCATTTTGGCTGTGGCAACACCGTTGTAGGAGGTCTTGTAAATATAGCCGGACTTGGTGTTTTCCACCATGTTTTTGAAGTTGCTGGCATCGAAGGCCCAGGTGACAAGATTGGCGGCCAGCCAGTTGGTCATGATGCAGGCCAGAACCTCGTTGATGCCCAGCAGCGCTTTCAGCGCACCGGGAATGGCACCCCACAGCGCACCGGCAGCGCAGCCGCCCAAAAAGGCCAGCAGCCAGACGAGCCAGACAGGCACGGAGGTGGTGGGGATGGACAGGGCGATCATCAGAGATGCCATAGTGCCCATCAGGTACTGACCGGGTGCACCAATATTAAACAGGCCCGTCTTATAGGCCACGGCCACGGAAAGGCCGGTCATGATCAGCGGCGTTGCCCGGAATAGCATATTGCCCAGAGCCTGGGCATTGTAGCCCCAGGTCAGGTTGCCCGCCGCGTTCCGTCCGGTGGACAGGATGCCCGCGAAAATCAGCTTCACGCCGTCCCACATGCCCTGATTGGTAATGGTATCCTTGGACAGGCCAACGGCAATGACCACAACAGCACCCACCACCAGGCCGATCAGGATGGAGATCAGGGAAGCAAGCACCTTGCGGGTGCCGCTTTTGTTATAAAGCTCCTGCAATTTGTCTTTCATATTCAGGCCTCTCCTTTTCCGCTGCGTTTCGCGCCGGACATATACAGGCCCAGCTCCTGAACGGTGGTCTTCTTGGGATCCAGCTCGCCCACGATCTCGCCCTCGTACATGACAAGAATGCGGTCGGACAGGTTCATGACCTCATCCAGCTCCAGAGAAACCAGCAGCACTGCCTTGCCCGCATCCCGCTGGGCAACCAGCTGGGCATGGACATTCTCAATGGCACCCACGTCCAGGCCGCGGGTGGGCTGAACCGCCAGCAGCAGGGGCGTACCCCGGTCGATTTCCCGGCCGATAATGGCCTTCTGCTGGTTACCGCCGGACATACTCCGGGTAATGGTCACGGGGCCCTGGCCGGAGCGGACATCGTATTCATCGATGATTTTCAGAGCATAGTCCCGGACCTCGCCGGATTTGATAAAGCCCATATGCTGGAAACGGGGATCCGTGTAGCTCTGGAGCACCAGGTTGTTTTCCAGGGTATCATCCAGCACCAGGCCGTGCTTGTGCCGATCCTCAGGGATATGGCTGATGCCGCTGAGATTCCGCTTGTGGATGCTCATCCTGGTCAGGTCCTTGCCGTCCAGGGTAATGGTGCCGGCGGTCATCTTTTCCAGACCGGACAGGCCGTAAATCAGCTCCGTCTGGCCGTTGCCGTCGATACCGGCGATGCAGACGATCTCCCCCTCCCTTACCTGGAAGGAAACATCCTTGACTGCATTGTTCTTGTGGAGCTTGGAGGGAACGGTCATGTGCTGCACATCCAGCACCACCTTGCCCGGGTGGGCAGGGCCCTTATGGACTTCCAACTGCACGGGACGGCCCACCATCATGGCAGAGAGTGCTTCCTTGGTGGTATCCTTGGTGTTTACCGTTCCAACCAGCTTGCCCTTCCGCAGGACCGTGACCCGGTCGGAGACCGCCATGATCTCATTGAGCTTGTGGGTGATAAACAGGATGGACTTGCCCTCTCTGGCAAAGCCCCGCATGATCTCCATGAGCTCGTCGATCTCCTGGGGAGTCAGGACTGCGGTGGGCTCGTCAAAAATCAGGATCTCATTATCCCGGTAAAGCATCTTAAGGATCTCGGTACGCTGCTGCATGCCCACGGAGATATCCTCGATCTTTGCGTCCAGGTCTACGGCCAGGCCGTATTTATCGGACAGCTCCTGGACCTTTTTCCGGGCGTTTTTCCGCTGCAGAAAACCGCACTTGGTATCCTCCGCGCCAAGAATAATATTATCCAGCACGGTGAACACATCCACCAGCTTGAAGTGCTGATGCACCATGCCGATATGCAGTGCCGTGGCATCGTTGGGGTCCCGGATCTGGACCACCTCACCGTTCTTTTTAATGACACCCTTTTCCGGCTGGTAAAGGCCGAACAGGACGCTCATCAAGGTGGATTTTCCCGCACCGTTTTCGCCCAGCAGCGCATGGATCTCGCCCCGCTTCAGCTGAAGGGTGATGTCGTCGTTCGCCACTATGCCGGGAAATTCTTTTCTGATATTGAGCATTTCAATTACGTATTCCGAATCCATAATCTACTTGCCCTCCTCCCTGCGTTTTCACCGAAAGAAAGCCGAAAGCCCCGATACATCCTATAGACGCACCCAGGCCCGGTATTTTCGTATGAAGTTATTGTAACATCGGCGCGGTCAAAATGCAATATCCATTCTTTCCCGTCCCGCATTTTTTCGGCATAAGCACTATAAAGAATGCCCCTGCGGTTGTTACCGCAGGGGCACGGGGTTATGCAAATTACTTGACGATATTGACAGTCACATTGTCGGTGCTGGCGGGTTCGGGAACGTCGGAGCCGTCGATTACGACCTTACCGGCCACGATGTCGGCGAGCATCTGCTCGTACTCTTCCACGGTCCAGCCGTTCAGAGACCAGGTAGCGGTGGGCAGGCCCACAGCGTTGTCCTTCGCGCCCAGGGTAATGGTGGTTGCACCATCGCCAATGAAAGCATTCCAGGTGTCGTCAGACTCTGCAGCCTTCAGAGCAGTCTCAGCAGCCTGGCCGATGCCCTTCATAGCAGAGGTGATGACGGTATCAGACTCGAAGGACTGGTCAACGTCCACGCCGATGACACTGGCATCCTCAGCAGAAGCGGCAGCGGCAACGGACTGGAACATAGAACCGCCGCAGGCGAAGATGACCTCGGTACCGTTCTGATACCAGCCGGCAGCCATGGTCTGCAGCTCGTTGGATGCCTGGAAGGAAGCGCCGTACAGCCAGGAGTAGTTCATCTCAACCTTTACGCCCTTGGCAGCAGCAGCAGCGTCAGCGCCCTGCACGAAGCCGTAGCCATAGCGGTTGCAGGCAGCATTGGCACCGCCGCCGCCGCCGGTGAAGCCCAGCTTGGTATAGCCGTCCATAACAGCGGCGTAACCGGCCAGGTAGCCGCACTGCTCTTCCTGGAAGGCGATACCGGCAACGTTATTCAGGCCCAGTGCCCAGCCGTCAATGAAGACAAAGCGGGTATCGGTAAATTCCTCAGCAGCCTTCTGCAGTGCAGTGCCCTGCATGAAGCCTGCGCAGACAACGACCTTGGCGCCGTTCTCGACAGCCAGCTTCATGGCATCGTAACGGTCGTCATCGGTAGCCTGGTCGCCGCCGGCGGGCTGGTAGTACTTGTAGGACTTACCGGCATTGGCAGCGTACAGCTTCACGCCGTCGAAGGTGCCCTGGTTGAAGGACTTGTCCTTCAGCTGGCCCACATCGGTGACGAAAGCAATCTCGTACTTGCCGTCGGAAGAGGTCATCTCATCGGGGACATCATCTGCATTCTCAGCGGCAGCGGGTGCCTCGGTTGCAGCAGCGGTGGTCTCGGCAGGAGCTGCGGAATTTCCGCCGCAGGCGCACAGGCCCAGGACCATCACGACAGCGAGAAGCATTGCAAGAATCTTTCTCATTGTTTTCATTCCTCCTAAGTAATTTGCGTAGGTTTCCCTACGGATTCCATTATTGCACACTCTGCCAAAAAAATCAACAGGGAAATGTGCGGTTTGTACCTACTTTTGCATATGGGTCTTGGGGCGGAAGCTGTCCGGCAGGAGCTGGGCCAGGGTCCGCTCCATATAGGTACCGTCCTTCCCCACAAGATAGATTTTGAAATTGTCCTCACAGAATTCCCGCATGACCTGGCGGCAGATGCCGCAGGGTGGGAACACATCGGAAATGATCCCATCCTTTCCGCCGCAGACCGCAATGGCCGAAAAATCCCGGTGGCCATCGTAGACCGCCTTGAAAAAGGCCGTGCGCTCGGCGCAGTTCGTTGCCCCATAGGAGCCGTTTTCAATATTGCAGCCGCCATAGACCGTGCCGTCGGCGCACAGCAGCGCCGCACCAACCTTATAGCCGGAGTAGGGCGCGTAGGCGTGCCCCATGGCCTCCACCGCAGCGGCAATCAAAGCCTTTGCATCCATTACTTCAGCAGCTCCTTGGCAAAGCTCTTTCCCGGTGTCTCAAAGGGCACACCCAGCAGCTCCGCCACCGTGGCGGCGATGTCCGCAAAGGAGGCCCGGGTCCCCAGAGAACCGGGGCGGACCTGACTGCCCAGGGCAATCAGGGGCACATACTCCCGGGTGTGATCCGTGGTTGCCGTATAGGCAGGGTCACAGCCGTGGTCTGCGGTGATGAGCACCAGGTCGTCTTCCTGCAGCGACTTTTCGAATTCGCCCAGCCAGGTGTCAAACTCCGTCAGAGCGTTGGCATAGCCGTCAATATCCCGGCGGTGGCCGAATTGCATATCAAAATCCACCAGGTTCACAAAGCACAGTCCCCGGAAATCCCGCTTGGCATAATCCATGGCGTGCTGCATTCCATCGGCATTGCTCTTGTTGTAAACATGGTCCGTGGTGCCCCGCCCGGCAAAGATGTCGAAAATCTTGCCAACAGCCAGCACCTCCTGCCCGGCATCCTTTACGGCGTCCAGCAGGGTTCTCGCAGGGGGCTCCAGGGAGAAGTCGTGCCGGTTGGCGGTTCTGGTGAAGCCCGCCTCGGCAGTGCCCACATAGGGCCGCGCAATGACCCGGCCCACACCGTACTTGCCCCGCAGAATCTTCCGGGCCTTCCGGCAGGCGTCGTAGAGCTCCTCCAGCGGAATCAAATCCTCATGGGCCGCCACCTGGAACACGGAATCGGCAGAGGTATAGACGATCCACTTGCCGGTTTTCAGCTGCTCCTCGCCGTAATCCCGAATCACATCCGTGCCGGAATAGGGCTTGTTGCACAGTACACCCCGGCCGGTCTGCTTCTCAAATTCCGCCAGCACCTCCTGAGGGAATCCATCCGGGAAGGTGGGCAGGGGCTCCGGAGAGACTACGCCCGCAATTTCCCAGTGGCCGATGGTGGTGTCCTTGCCCATGGAGGCCTCGGTCAGCCGGGCATAGGCCCCCTGGGGCTGCTCGGCTTTTGGCAGATAGTCCACGCCGTCAATGCTGCCGATTCCGGCCTTTAAAAGATTGGGAATGGAAAATTTCCGGGAGGTGGAGCAGGAGCGGAGGGTATTGACCCCGATGTCCCCAAACTTCTCGCAGTCCGGCATCTGTCCGATGCCGCAGGAATCCAGAACGATCAGAAATACACGCTTCATATCACTTGTTCTCCATGGCAGCAGCCACATCCAGGGCTACCTTCATCATGGTGGTGAAGGCGGTCTGGCGCTCTTCGGAGGTGGTCTCTTCGCCGGTCAGAATATGGTCGGAAATGGTGCAGATGCACAGGGCCCGCTTGCCATACCGGGCAGCGTTCATATACAGGGCGGCAGCCTCCATCTCCAGGGCCATGACACCCATCTTTTTCAGGCCGTAAACGCTGTCCAGACCCTCAGGCACCCCCACATGGTCCCCATAGAAGGTATCGGAAGAATTGATATTGCCCACATGGTACCGGGCTCCGTTGGCCTCGCAGGCTTTAACCGCCTCGCTGAGCAGCTCCCAGCTGGCAATGGGGGCAAAGGTACCGGGCAGATGGTACTGGCTGGCCCAATTGGAATCGGTGCAGGCACCCTGGCCCAGCACCAGATCATACAGCTTGATGTTCTCCTGGATGGCACCGGCGGAGCCAACCCGGATGATGTTCTCCACACCGTAGCCATTGAACAGCTCATGAGAGTAAATACCAATGGCAGGCATACCCATGCCGGAGGCCATGACGGACACCCGGACGCCCTTATAGGTGCCGGTATAGCCCTGGACGCCCCGAACATTGTTCACCAGCACAGGATTTTCCAAAAAGTTTTCCGCAATGAATTTGCTGCGCAGGGGGTCGCCGGGCATCAGCACAGTCTTTCCAAAATCGCCGGGTTTGGCGGAAATATGAGGGGTAGGGGTCGTGAGCATTGCAGTATCTCCTTCCTTAATAGCTGCCGTCGTTGGCGGCTGCTTCGTTTTTCTCCATGGCCTTGGCCAGCTTGACGATTCGGGAGGTGCCCAGGCGGGAAGCGCCCAGGCGAATGAATTCTTCCGCGTCGGCCAGACTGGAAATGCCGCCCGCGGCCTTGATCTTTACATGGGGAGCAACATTCGCCGCAAACAGCTCCACATCGTGGAAGGTGGCACCGGCCTTGGAGAAGCCGGTAGAGGTCTTAATGTAGTCCGCACCGGAATCGGAGACGGCCTTGCAAAGGGCGATCTTCTCATCGTCGGTCAGCAGGCAGGTCTCGATGATGACCTTCAGGAGTTTGCCCTTGCAGGCCTTCTTCACGGCGGCAATCTCATCGCGCACCTGGTCAAAAAGCCCGGCCTTGGCCCAGCCGATGTTGATGACCATATCCACCTCATCCGCGCCGTTGTCCACGGCATCGGCGGCCATAAAGCACTTGGCGGCGGTGGTATCATAGCCATTGGGGAAGCCGATGACCGTGCAGATGGGAAGTTTGTTGCCCACATAGTCCTTGGCCTGTTTTACAAAGGAAGCGGGGATGCACACGGAGGCGGTATGATACTTCATGCCGTCATCGCAGAGGGCCTTGATTTCTGCCCAGGTTGCAGTCTGGGCCAGGAGGGTGTGGTCACATTTTGCCAAAATATCTTTCAGTTCCATGGTTTATCATTCCTTTTTCAGTGATTGTGTAGTTGGATAATTTTGTTTTCCCGGATGCCCCGGATATAGCACTTGTGGCACATGGCGATGTAGCTGTCGTTGCCCCCCAGGAAGACCTGGGCACCTTGGGTGACAATGTGGCCCTGACCATCGATTCGGGCATTGACCGTTGCCTTGGCCCCGCAGTCGCAGATGGTTTTGATCTCCTGGATGGTATCTGCCACCTCCATGAGCCGCAGAGACCCGGGGAACAGGTGGGTCTGGAAGTCCGTGCGCAGGCCGAAGCACATGACCGGCACATTGTAATCGTCCACGATGGCGCGCAGCTGGTCGATCTGGTCCACCGTGAGAAACTGGCACTCGTCCACGATGATCACGTCGCACTTTCCCAGATGCTCCTGCCGGAACCAGGCATAGGCATCTCTGTCCGGCGGCAGCACATCCGCCTTTGCGCTGAGGCCGATGCGGCTGGACAGGGTGTGCTCCCCGTCCCGCAGATCCGCACTGGGCTTTAACAGCCACACCCGCAGATCGTTTTCCTCATAATTGTATTTGGTGATCAGTGCCTGGGCCGTTTTGCTGGAGCCCATGGCCCCGTACTTAAAGTATAGTTTTGCCATCGAACGGTTCCTCCCTCTCCTACTGTCCCCCCATTATACCGAAAACCGGGGGGCAATGCAAGCACAATTCCGTGAATTTTACCAAAACCGAAAATTGAAGTTTTCCTTAATTTCCCGGTGATTCTCTTGCAATTTGGCTTTTCCCATGGTATGCTGAAATTGAAAATAAAAAAGGAGGAATGCCTTATGAAAAAAGGGATCTGTCTGCTGCTGGCCCTGCTCTTGCTGTTGACCGGCTGCGGCAGCAGCAGTATGAAACCCGACACCGTTGCCGAGACCTGGGCCGCTAGCTATGATTCCGGCTACGGAGAAGACGCTCTGGAAACCAACGGCTCCGAAAGCTCCCTGGACAATCTGCCCCAGGGCCGGAAATTCATTATCCGCATGGACATTACTGCCGAGGCCCAGGAATTGGAGCCTGCCCTGCAAACCGTCACCGACCGGCTCACCGCCCTGGGGGGCTATGTAGAAGACCAGTACATTTATAACGGCAGCCTCTATTCCGGCCGCTGCTACCGCAATGCAGACCTGACCCTCCGGGTTCCTGCGGACAAGCTCTCAGAGCTGATCGCCGCTGTGGAGGAAACAGGAAATGTGGTCTCCTCCTCCCGCTCCACCGAGGATGTGACCCTGCAATACGTGGACACGGAAAGCCGGATCGCCGCCCTGAAAACCGAGCAGGCCCGGCTTTTGGAACTGATGGAACAGGCGGAAACCATGTCCGATCTGCTGGAAATCGAATCCCGGCTGACAGAGGTACGGGGCGAGCTGGAGCGCTATGCCTCCCAGCTGAAGGTGCTGGACAATCAAATTGACTACGCCACCGTAAATCTGAGCCTGTCCGAGGTCACGGAATACACGCCCGTAGTGGAGAAGAGCCGTCTGGAAAAAATCCGGGACGGGTTCGTAAGCAGCGTCAAGGGCGTCGGGAATCTGATCCTGGACTTCATCAGCTTCGTGCTTATGAACATTCCCTATATTCTTCTCTTCGGCCTGATCCTCTGGGGCATTCTCGCCCTGGTGAAGCGGCACAGGAGGAAGCATCCGAAGAAGCCAAAGGCAGAACCGAAAAAAGAAGACTAACCTTTCAGGGGGCGGCAAAATTGCCGCCCCTTCCTTTTGGGGCTCCCCTGGAAGGTATAGAGGATGTTGGCCGCTTGCGGCCTGCAGACTCTTAATGCACAGCGGGAGCCATTGTGCAATCGGTGAAATAAAGCTTTGAATTCGCTCAAAAGTGTGATATAGTATTCTTCGAGGTGAACCATCCATGGAAAACGAAACCCAGGAAAATGGCTACGTCCCCCGCCCCGCCTGGCAGGTCTGGGCGGCACGGCTCGGGCTTGTTCTCGCCATTGCCTTTGTGATTTATCAGCTTCTGACCATTGCCGGAGGTGGGCTGTAATGCGCATTCTCGGCATTGACCCGGGCTATGGCATTACGGGCTTCGGCATTGTGGAGGCCCAGCGGGGGGCCTGCCGCCTGCTCCGCTGCGGTGCCATTACCACGCCCCCAAACACGGACTTCAACTGGCGTCTGGGGGAGATCTACAACAACATGACAGAGCTCATGCAATTGGCCCAGGCCGATGCCGTGGCCATTGAAGAGCTGTTCTTTGGCAACAATGTCACAACCGGCATTAAGGTTGCTCAGGCCAGGGGCGTCATTCTGCTGGCAGTCCAGCAGGCGGGAGTGCCCGTGTATGAGTACAAGCCCATGCAGGTCAAGCAAGCCGTAGTAGGCTACGGCAATGCCTCCAAGCATCAGGTCATGGACATGACCAAGCGCATTCTAAATCTTCCCGCCGTTCCCAAGCCCGATGACGCGGCGGATGCCGTTGCCATCGCCCTGTGCCACGCCCGTTCCAGCACCTCTCTGCTGGCCATGGCCCAGAAATAACGGAATTTTTCAAGCAAGGAGTTTTCTGAATGCTATACTACGTTTCCGGCCCGGTGACCGTGCTGGAGCCCGGTCTGGCCGTCATCGACTGCGGCGGCGTGGGCTACGGCTGCCGCATCACCACCTATACCGCTGCCCAGCTGAAATTGAACACCCCCGCCAAGCTCTATGTTACGGAGTCCATCAAAGAGGACGCTTACGACATCTACGGCTTCTCCACCCGGGAGGAGCAGCGCTGCTATGAGCTGCTCACCGCCGTCAACGGTGTGGGCCCCAAAGCTGCATTGTCCATTCTCTCCTCCGGCGGCCCGCAAAACTTCACCCTGGCTGTCATGACCGGGGACGAAAAGATGCTTACCGCCGCTCAAGGCATCGGCAAAAAAATTGCCCAGCGGATCATTCTGGAATTGAAGGACAAAATCGGCGGCTCCAATATGGAGCTGGACTTCTCCGGAGGGCCTGCTGCCGCTCCCGTGCAGAAGAGCAGCAGCGTAGGCCTTGCCACAGCGGCATTGCAGGAGCTGGGCTACTCTCCTGCCGAAATTTCTCTGGCCCTCAAGGGCGCGGATCCCAATATGACCACGGAAGACCTGATCCGCCATGCCCTGCGGGCTATGGTTATGAAGGGATAACAGGAGGTAACGCAAATGAGTTTGGAATTTTCCCAGGAGGCGGAAGCCCCCCTGGTGCTGCCCACCTATACCCCCCAGGACGCAGCGGAAATCGGTCTGCGGCCCAAGCTACTCTCCGACTATACAGGCCAGGAGAAGGCCAAGGGGAATCTCTCCGTCTACATCGAAGCCGCCCGGCGGCGCAATGAGCCCCTGGACCATGTGCTGCTCTATGGGCCTCCCGGCCTGGGCAAAACCACCCTGGCCGGCGTCATAGCCAACGAAATGGGGGCGGGTATCCGGATCACCTCCGGCCCCGCCATTGAAAAGCCCGGCGATCTTGCCGCCCTGCTGACCAATCTGAACGCCGGAGACATTCTCTTCATCGATGAGATCCACCGTCTGAACCGGGTGGTGGAGGAAATTCTCTACCCCGCTATGGAGGATTTTGCAATCGACATCATCGTCGGCAAGGGGCCCAGCGCCAATTCCATCCGGCTGGACCTGCCGAAATTCACTCTGGTAGGCGCAACCACCCGGGCCGGTCAGCTCTCCGCCCCCCTGCGGGACCGGTTCGGCGTGTCTCTGCGGCTGGAGCTCTACACGCCGGAAGAGCTGGCTGCCATTGTCACCCGGTCCGCCACCATCCTGGGGATGGCCATTGAGCCGGAGGGTGCCATGGAGATCGCCTCCCGCAGCCGGGGAACGCCCCGAATTGCCAACCGCTTTCTGCGCCGGGTCCGGGACTTTGCCCAGGTCATGGGCGACGGAACCATCACCAAGGAGGCAGCCGACCTTGCCCTGCGGCGGCTGGAGGTGGACAAGCTGGGCCTGGACGCCATCGACCGCCGGATGCTCACCGCCATCATCCAGAATTATGGCGGCGGTCCCGTTGGCCTGGAAACTCTGGCCGCCACCATCGGCGAGGAGGCCGTCACGCTGGAGGATGTGTATGAGCCCTATCTGATGCAGCTGGGCTTTCTGACCCGCACCCCCCGGGGACGCTGCGTCACGCCCCTGGCCTATGACCACCTGCACATCCCCTACCAGGGGCAGACCCAGTTCTCGATCTAAAGGTCGGATTTTAAGCCGTCCTTATCCTTTTCACCAAAAACTTTGTGCAGGAATTGGAAAAAATGCATAAATCTCAAATAATTGGAGAAATATCTTTCATAAAGGATTGACAAATCCCTTTGGATTGTGTATAATCCAACAAGCGGTAAAAAAGTGCCGCGCATTTTATTCACCCTGCGTTACAACCATTTCCTGGTAGATTTTCACGGGGCAAAAAACCGAAGAGAGGTATTTCCAATGTACGAAGACAAGACTTTAGTTTGCAAAGATTGCGGCAAGGAGTTCGTGTTCACCGCCGGTGAGCAGGAGTTCTACGCAGAGCGCGGCTTCCAGAATGAGCCCCAGCGCTGCAAGGCCTGCCGTGATGCTCGCAAGAACAATGCCCGTGGCCCCCGTGAGTTCTTCACTGCTACTTGCGCACGCTGCGGCGGTGAGGCTAAGGTGCCCTTCCAGCCCAAGTCCGACCGTCCCGTGTTCTGCAGCGAGTGCTTCGCTCAGATGCGTGCCAACGGCTGATCTGTAGTCTTCCAAGAGGCAAGAGAAGTGATTCACTCCTCTTGCCTTCTTATTTTTTCAGGAGAAATCGTATCATGAACCATTTTTTCGCGCTCCTTACGCCATCCTCATTGCAGGGCAACGAAGATAAGCGAGCTTCTCTGTTCAAGCTCTGTTTTTTCAGCACCTTTTTCTGGGGCCTGCTGGCCCACGGTGCGGCACTGGTGACCAAATTCACATTTCAGGATGAGGTTTCTTATTTGTTTGGCGTCGGCTCCACCGTCGCCTCCGGCCGTTGGTTCCTGGGTGTGTTGGGCTGGCTTGTGCGCACCGTCTTCGGCTCCCCGAATTTCAGCCTGCCGCTGCTGGGCGGCCTGATGATCCTGCTGCTTTGCTGCATTTGCAGCTTTCAGATCCTCTCCCTGCTGAACATCCGGCAAAGGGTCGCCTGTTTTCTATCTTGCGGTCTGGTCGTCACATTCCCCACCACGTGCAGCCTCTTCTTCTACAATTTCACCGCGCCTTATTACCTTGTCGGCATGTGTCTGACACTGGCCGGGACCGGCCTGCTGTGCAAAAAGCGCAGTGCCGCATCCTTCTGCCTGGGCGTCCTTCTTGTGGTGCTCGGAACGGCCACGTATCAGGCCTATATCGCGGTATTTCTGTGCCTGCTGCTGATGCACTTTATCCGGGATGTTTCCCAGTGCACCGCCTGGACCTTTGCAGACCTTTGGAAAGCAGTCGTATGGTACTGCGGGGCCAGCATTGTCATGATCCTGGTATACCTGCTTTCCGTAAAGGTCTCCACGGCATTGTGCGGTCAGGCTCTGGTCAGCTATAAAGGACTGTCCGACATGGGCAGTGTCTCCGTTTTGGAACTGCTGCAGCGGGCCAAGCTGGCCGTTTACCTGTTCCTGTTTCCGAAAAAATCCAACCCCAGCGCCTACCTGCTCCCCTACCGGATGATCTGGTGCTACTATCTGTGCCTTGCCGGTCTTGCGCTGCTGGGCGGTCTGCTGGTTCTGCGCAATTTTCGGAAAGCCTTTTGGAAAGGGCTCTCTCTGCTGCTGGCCCTTGCCTGTTTTCCCCTTGCCTCCAACTTTATTTTCGTCATGTGTGACCCGGACGAGGTCTACAATCTGATGCAGGTCTCCTCCATGATGCCCTTCTTCCTGCTGCTGCTCCTTGCAGAGCTGCTTCTGCCGGAGGTGCAGGCTGCGAATTGGGGGAAGAAATGCATTCTGGCCCTGCTCGCCGTCTTCTGTATTTTCAGCCTGCGCGTCGACAATGCCGCCTATGAAAAGGGCGCGCTGATGCAGGACCGCATCCAGCAGTATTTTACGGTGATGATCGCGCAGATCCGGAGCACCCCGGGCTATACCGCCTCCACCCCCGTTGCCTACGTTGGAGATCCCGATGCCTTTGGCGACACCACCTTCCACCAGATCACCGGCTTTGCAGAGCTGCCCATTGCCCCCCTGCGCTACGACAGTACCCCCTTCAGCATCGGCAATACCTGGGAGAAATTTTTGGATCTTCGCTGCGGCTTTGCGCCGCCGAAGGCAGACCCGGAGGACTATGCTGACCTTCCCGAAGTGCAGGCCATGCCCTGCTATCCGGACTACGGTTCCATTCAGCTGATCAATGGCACCGTGGTCGTAAAGCTCAAAAACTAACTTCTTCCCTTCCCGTAAGAAGCGAGGCTGTCCGTTCGGCAGCCTCGTTTTTTCAAATGCCTGGGATCCGGTTGCCCCGGGCGGCATCGCTCAATCGTCCAGCTCCAGGTCGCAGATTCGGAAAAAGGGGATCTCTCTCCCGTCTGTTAGGACCAGGCCACCCAGATAGCAGTCGATTTTCTTGAGATTTCCCGCTACGGTCTCAAAGCGGCCGCCCGCCTTGTTTTCATCCTCGTAATAGACCGTCAGACGAACCCCCGGCTGCTCATCCAGCCGCGCCTGGGCCCGGCGCAGCTGGGCATTCAGCTCCTCCAGGCTTTCCTCCGTCAGGAACACGGGGTTCTGGGTCAGCCGCGCCGTTTCTGCCAGGACTGCGTCGTAGCCGGTCAGGGCTGCAAAGGGGGCAAACTGCGCCGCCCGGTCCTCCAGCGACATCCGGGCCCGCTTGGTTGGCCGGGGCCAGGGTGTATGGATGATGTCATCGTATTTTCCCATGACTGTCTCCTCATGCCTTGTGTCCGCCGATCTGGCTGTTGCGGTCCCGGGCCGTAGCCCCCTCCTCCAGATTCATACCGCGGAAAATAGCGTTCTTCCCGAATTTCTTTTTGATCTCCAGCATGGCCCGGAGTCGCGCCTGCTCTCGCTCCAGCTCCTCTTCCCGGGCCTGTTTTTCCACAGGGGCTGTGAAAAAGTCCAGCTGTTCCGTTTTCCCGGCTGCCGCCTCCGCTTCGGAAAACAGGTCCGCCGTCAGGGTGAGCCGTCGCTGCAGAAGGCGTTTGTCCACGATCGCATCGTACAGCGTCAAAAAAGCCTGGGTGATCTGCTTCTGAGAGGCGCAGGGAACAGGCAGATTGGTGGTACCGTGGGCGCTCTTAGGGATCTCCCGGCCGTAGCGGTCCTTCACCAGAGGGCCCGTATAGGCAATGTCCGGCTTTTCCAGGCTCTCCCGGTCATAGCCCAGGGTCAGCGTCAGCTTCCGGGTCACCAGGCCCTTGGCCACCAGATCCATGGCCAGCTGGTCCGCCATTTCCCGGACGATGAGCCTTGCTTTCTCCCAGCCATAGGGGCAGTGCAGCACCTGGCCAGAGCTGACGCTGCGGTTTTCCGGGCGGTAGGCCTTGATCTGGGCAACGGTGCATGGCTCATAGCCCCAGGCGTGGTCGATCAGCAGCTCCGCATTGACCCCGAAGAGCTTATAAAGCCGCTCCTCCCCAAAGGGGCCGGGGTCCAGGGATATCCGGGCAATATCGCCCATGGTGAAAATGCCCTGCTTCTCCAGCTTTCTGGAAATGCCGCCGCCCACCCGCCAGAAATCCGTCAGGGGCCGGTGGTCCCACAGCTCCCGGCGGTAGGTCATCTCGTCCAGGCAGGCAATCCGCGCCCCCTGGGCATCCGGCGGGATCCGCTTGGCCATGATGTCCATGGCCACCTTGCACAGGTACAGGTTGGTCCCCACTCCCGCCGTGGCCGTGATCCCTGTCTGGTCGTAGACCTCCTGCATAAGCATTTTTGCAAAGCCCCTGGCATCCACGCCATAGAGCTTCAGGTAGGCAGTGGCATCAATGAAGACCTCGTCGATGGAATAGGCGTGAATGTCCTCCGGGGCCACGTACTTCAGGTAGGTGCTGTAAATCCGGGCGCTGCACGCCATATAGTGGGCCATTCTGGGGGGCGCCACAAGATAGCCCAGCCTCCAGTCCGGGTGACGCTGCAGGTCCCGGCTGTCCAGGGCCTCCCCTGCAAATTCCCGGACCCGATTCCGGTGCGCCCGCAGGGCGTTCACCTCCTGCACCCGCTGCACGACCTCGAAAAGCCGCGCTCTTCCGGAAATGCCATGGGCCTTCAGCGCAGGAGATACCGCCAGACAGATGGTCTTCTCCGTCCGGGAGGGGTCCGCCACCACCAGGTGAGCCGTCATGGGATCCAGCCCCCGCTCCACGCATTCCACGGATGCATAGAAGGATTTTAAGTCGATGGCGATATACTGCCTTGGCATAAGGGCACCTCCTATTTTGCTCTTTTTTATATTATAGAACATATGTTTTCGCCTGTCAATACATTGACGCTGCCCCTTTTCCCTGCTATAATGGTCAAAAAGGAAGGAGGCTATGCCATGGCCAAATATATCTGCCCCAGCTGCGGCGCTCCCTACAATGGGAAGAAGTGCCGGAACTGCGCCTACGAAAGCTTCTCGGAAGAGATCGCCCACAACCTCCACGTCCACGAGGGCGAGCCCCTGGTCATCCACGATACCACCCGCAGGCCGGTTCCCTATAAAGATCCCTTCGACTGTCCCCCGTCCCATCCGAAAAAAGAGAAAAAATCACGATCCGGCGGTCTGTCCAAGGTACTGCTGATCGTTTTCATTGCCATCTTCCTGTGCAATGTACTGCCGATCCTTTTTGCATCCGTGATCGATCATGCAGAATCCGACATACACTCCGAAACCCTTGAGGCGGTCACGCTGCCGCTGGATGGCAAGACCCTGCTGGATGACGAATCCTTCTCCATTGTCGCCCAGTGGCAGGACGGCAAGGATGACCGCACCGATATCCCCATCTACATTGTGAACCACACGGACCGGAATTATGAATTCAGCTCACAGGATGTCACGGTCAACGGCTACTGCCTGGACGATTTCTGCTCCTTCTATGCCGACGTTCCCTCCGGGGAAACCGTAAAGGGCACGCTGTACCTGAGCGATACGGGATTGGCAACTGCCAACATTGCCCAGATCCAGCAGATCGAATTTTCCATGACGGCAACGGCCTACGATCGGAAAAATCACACCAGTGAAAGCCATTCCCTGCCCGCCTTTGTTCTGAGAGGGAATGCGGCCAAAGACTATGTCCAAACCGACCGCCCCGGCAGCACCATGCTGTATGCGGATGATGACCTGATCCTCTCCTATGTGGGCCTCTGGGCCGAGGACTATGACAAGGATCTGGAGGACATGGAGCTGATCCTCTGTGCCGAGAACAGCAGCGAGGAAGACCTTTCCCTCTATGACGACCAGATTTTTGTGAACGGGGAGGTCAGCGGCGTCAGCCTCTGGGCCAGGGTCCCCGCCCAGTCCAAGACCCTTTTCCGGGTCTATCTCTACGGCATCGGCGTTTCCCGGCCGGAGGAAGTGGACTCCTTCATCATGGACCTGCGGGCCTATGGCGACAGCCTGGATACCCAGCTTACAGGACTCTGCGTACCGATCAACTAAATCCGATTTTCGTCAAAGCGCCCGGTGAAGCCTTTCGGCCTCACCGGGCGCTGTTTTTACGGACCTGCCGCCAAAAAAATGCCGCTGCGCAGCATTTTCGACTGCGCAGCGGCAAGCTTTATGTTCCGTCCTGCTGATTTCCAACGTTCAGGCGTTCTACATCGAATTCGCTTTTGGCAAGGGAACTTCCGGATGCAGAGGTGATCTCGATGACCACGTGGAATACGTCCTTCTCGGGAACGGTCAATTGGACGGAGGCCTGCATCCCATAGTGATAGGCCTTGGAGGGGAGCAGCTTATTGCCCTTCAGAAGGACCTGGCCGTCCCCGTTCTGGGAGAAGGCGCTGTCCTCGCCGTAGGTCCGGCTGAAGAAGGACACCGTTCCCTCCCCCTCCGCCGGGGCCGTCACCGTGCCGCTGTAGCGAAGCTCGTCGGAGACGATGCTCGTCAGCGTAGACACCAATATCTGGGATTCCGAGGACATCAGCGACTGCTGGTAGCTCTTGACCGCCAGGGACATTCCGTTCACCAGGCCGACGCTGAACAGCAGCACGATGATCACGGTGCACAGCATCTCCACCAGGGTCAGGCCGGCTTTTGCTCTGTTTTTCACGGCGTGACCTCCCCATAGCGGTAATACACATACCCGTTCTCCGACTGATAGACCGAAATGGGCGAGGTGACCGTCACTTGATTGTCGGCTTCGACGGTCAGCGTTCCCGCCGAGGCGGTTCGGGTCCGGTCGGACTTGTAGGAGATGTCCGTATCCCGCAGCTGTCGATTGATTCGGGCCGCCGCAACAATGGCGGTACTCAAAAACAGCATGATGAAGGTCACCAGCAGGATGGACACCAGGGATTCGACCAGGGTCTCTCCCCGCTTTTGAAGCAGCTTTTTCATGGCGTCTCCTCCTCAAGCATTCCCTGGCGAAGGATCACCGCGGCATCCTTGTTCCAGGCTGCACGGTAGGTCAGCGTTTTCGTTTGAGTGCTCGTGTTGGTAGTGGTATTCGGGCCAACCTCGCAATACATTTGCAGCGTCATCCGGCACAGGGCATCGCTGCCCTCCTCCGTGGAGAATTCCGCGGTGAGCAGATAGCGCCTGCTCTGGGGGTCCGGCTCCACGGTGCTCTCGTCCCGCTCTTCCTTCAGGGTCAGGGCCATTGTCACCGAAGCCAGGTCTCCGTAGTTCAGCACATAGGTCTGGGTGGGGGTAATGCCCGAAACGAAGGGCTTTGCCGAGGGCCCGGCCATGACCTGGGCCAGAAGCCGGTCCACGGTCTCGACGATGCTCTTTTGCTGCCGGTCCGTTGTGGAGCCAGGGACCTCCTGGTAAAAATTGGTCTCATTGTCAGGGTCTCCCCGATAGTAACGGATAAAGCTGCGGCTGTAGCCCTCCTGCTCCAGCAGAGAATCCCGGAGGTATTCCGCCGCAGAGCTCACCGTCAGGTAGGCCTGCTGGTTATCCCGGCGGGTCTTCAGGGAGGAGGTGGCCGTGTTGGCAGCGGAGATGATCACCGTACTGACCATCACCGCCACCAGCAGCAGCAGCAGCGCCATCAGCAGAGTGGCCCCGCTGCGGCTGTGAAGCTTTCTTTTCATTGCGCCCATAGGGCTCTCTCCTTTCCGGCCGGATTTTTATGTTTCCCCTTCGGCTCCGTCCGAGCTGTTCGGTTCCGCAGGCGGCTCCTGCTGGGGGTCCTTCTTGGGCTCCGTGGGCGGTTCCGGGGGTTCCGTGGTCAGGGGTTCCGAGGGCGCGGGGGCCGAGTTTCCTCCCCCGCTGGGGGGCAGGAGGACGGGAGCGTCCTCCTGGAGCCCATCGGACTGCTGTATCTGCTCCCATTCCGCCCAAACGGTCACGGTGCTGCCGTTCTCCGCCGGGAAGTCGGCGGGCCAGGGGGCCCCGGGCTGAAGGACCAGGCTTTCGCTTACGCGCCAGCCCTTAAAGTTGAAGCCTTCCTGGGTGATTCCCTGGGGCATGACATAGGTCGACTGGGTCCCATAGGTGAAGGTCTCATTGCAGGTGGGCAGCGAATCGGTGCTGCCCACGCCGTCAAAGGCGATGCGGTAGGTATTGACCTCCCAGCGGGCGCTGAGGGTCAATACCTGGCCGGGCTCGGTGGGGATGAATTCCTCGCCGCCCAGCAGGAGCTTGCCGTCAACCACCTGGGCCGTCTTGTCCGTGTCCGTTCCGTCGCTGAGATACCAGCTCACGAAATGGTAGCCCGTCCGGGTCCAGGTGGACTGCGCCAGGCCGGACACCGGTTCTCCATAGGTCAGGTTGGTCCTGGGGATCTCGCCGCTCTCCTGCCAGCCTTCGAAATTGCCGTCGTAGGCGATGCTGTAGGAAATGGGGGTCTTGTCCGGCAGGACATTTAGGTTCCCGGTGACGTTGCCCGTCACGGTCCACAGCCAGTAGTAGCCCGTCCCGGCCTCGTCCGTGACCATCTGCCGCAGCTCGGCATTCAGGGAATTCAGGTCCTCCTCCGTGAAGGAGGCATCCTGCACCACCCGGAGCTCCTTCAGCGGGGCAGCGGTGGTCACGTCGGCACCCGGTGCGAAGAACCGGACCATATTGGGCCGCCGGTAGATCAGGTAATAGCTGCCCAGGGAATCCGTACCGTCGCCGTTCAGGCGGCTCAGGGTCAGCTCCAGGGTCCATTGCTTGTCCGGGGCGGTGCCGTCCTTCTTCGTCAGGGTCAGCTGCCGGTACTGGGCGTTCCCGGCGGTATCCTGAATGGCCCCAACGGTGAGGACATAGTCCCCGTTTGCATAATAGGTTCCCTCAGGCAGGGCCTGGGCTTCAATGGGCTGGGTGTCGCTTTCCACGGCAATGCCGTCGGCGCTGCCCTCTTCCTGGGCCTGTGGGGTGTCTTCTCCGGCGGTCTGGAGCAGTTGGGGCGTCCATGGGGGCAGCTGGCAGCGGCTGCCGTCAATGGTCAGGTAGACGCTGTCCAGACGGAAGTTGCTCAGATTTGCGTAATCCACGGTGGAATAGAGGTACAGCGGCACGTCCGCAAGCTTCGGGGGCTGCTGGTCCTCGGCGGGGTCCTTGCCCTCCACCTGCCCATCCACAGGGGTATGGGGGACGCTGACCTGGCTGAAGTCCGTTCCGTCGCCCAGGCCTAGGATGATGCTGGGCTTAACGGTGACGGTGAACTGGGCCGTTGCGGTAACGCTGCTCTCGGAATTGGCATCCGGCTTATATTCCACCCGGACCACGGACTGGGGGCCGCTGAGGGTGCCCGCATGGACGCCCTCCACGGTCAGCAGGAACTTGCCCGCATTCTCCGGGTCCTCCGCCACGGACCATTTGGCCGTGCCGGTGCCCTGGATCTGGTCTCTCCAGGTGAGCAGCTCCTTGGAAGGCTCCACCAGGGTGCCCTTTGCATCCGTAAAGTACACACCGGCGGTAACGGTATCGCCCTCATAGACCTCCAGCGCGGTCTGCTCGATGACCAGCTTCAGGTCCATGGTCACGGTGACGGTCAGGTCCGCCGTGTAGGTCGTCCCGCCATAGGCATAGGATGCGCGGATGATCACGGTGCCGGGGGCCTGGGCCTTTACGGTAACATCTGTGGTGTATGTGGAATCATAGGCCGTCCGGGAGTCCACGATCGCCGCCGCCCTGGTCTGGTTGAGCAGCTGGGCGCCGTCCTCGGCATAATAGCTAAAGGAAATCTCCTGCGCGCTGTGCGTGACATTCGAACCCGCCGGGGGCACAAGCCGCAGCCGGAAGACCTTGGAGGCCTCATTGGGGCCAACCGCCTGGGGGGAAGCTTCCGCATTCTCCCGGGCCGTCTTGTCCGGGGTCTGGGTATTCTCCTGGGCTGCGTTAGCCGGTGCTTCCGCGTTCTCCTGGGCTGCTTCGCCCGGGACTTCCGCGTTCTCCTGCACCGGCTGGGACAATGCTTCCGCATTCTCCTGGGCCGCCTGGGGCGATGCTTCCGTATTCTCCTGGGCTTCCTGCTGCTCCTCGGAATCCGCCCCATCGGTCAAAGCCGCAGCAGCTGCCTTGGTCTGGGGCAGGTCCTTGAAGAGGTCAATGGTCCCCTCGTTTTCCACCCAGTACAAGCCCAGCATAGGCCAGCTGCCATAGTGGACGTTGACCGTTTCGCCGAAGGAGTTGGTCTGGGTCAAAACTGTCGGGAAGGGATAGTTCAAACCGTTCAGCAGCTGCTCATTGCCCGGGAAGCTGTACTTGCCGTTGATGGCAAAGCCGTTTTCGGAGGTAGTCACCGTATGGAAGCGTTCCTGGCCCTTGGCGTAATACCGATTCAGCAGATTCAGCAATGTACCATCGGACAGCTCACCGAAGTTCATGTATGGGCTGCGATCGTTCTGATACCATATTGCTCGATTGTCGTCACGGCGATCATTATCCCACTGACCGTTCGGAGCCTCCCATGCGTTCATGTTCCACTTGGACCATGTGATTCTGTTATTGGTCGTCCAGTTTTTCGTCTTTTCGCAGCGTTTCCAATCTTCTGATTTCTTTGCCGTTTCTTCGTATGTATAGCAGTTCTCTATGGTGATAGAAGAGTTCGTAACCAGTTTGAAGCTCATCTGCATCTCACCATTGGAGGCTATGCTGTAGGTTCCCATAACCCAGGCCAACTGGCTCCATGCTGGAACATCCACAAAAGAATAGCTGTTTTTAACAACCACGGCTTTTGTTACGCTACCAAGAAGCTTCATCAGACTGCCCTGATCGCGCATGACAATGCCGCCTACAATGCCTCCAACCCAGATAGATGTACGCCCTGCAAAATTGCCTGCATTCCGAACAGCTTCCGGTTTATCAGGGCTGACAATGGAGCCTCCTACATAACAGGCATCCACACTGCCGCGGCAAACACCGGCCAAACCGCCCACACGCAGGTTGCAATAGCCAATGCAGTAGCCGATATCCAGCGTAATATCCGTAACTGCTGTACAATTCCGGATGTCCATATTGGTTGCACCGACCATACCGCCAACGCAGCCGCCGCCCCAGCCTGGGCCATAGGGATTGGAAGCATAGTTTGCATAAGTCTGTTCGCCATACTTATAGTCCCGAGACCGCTTGTCGATGATTTTATAGCCGGATACCGTACAGTTTTCAAATACGCTACTGTCATCATCCCGGCTTCCCGCCAGGCCCACCAGGCCGCCCACGCAGTACCAGTTTTCACCGGTAGGCAAATTGGTTACGGTGTTTCCTCTCGTGGAATACATGATAATGTTTCTCAGCTTTGCACCACTGGTCAAGCCGAAAAGACCAATCATCTGGGCAGTGCTCTGAATTTCCACATTTTTAATGGTATATGCCTGTCCGTTATAAGAGGAAGTAAACACAGCCGCGTAAGGACTCGACTCAGCGGACGAGAATGCGGCACCGGTTTCGCCGTCCTTCATATCATACATACTGCCGATGGGGGTAAACAGTCCGCCGCCCTGGGCCGTGTAAACAGCCCCTTTTTCCAGATAGGAGTCCAAATCATGGGACTGAACCCAGTATAGATTCTTAACCGTAACAGAAGTATCCGTATACGCAAAAGCAGACAGATAAGGGAATCTGTTCCAATTGGGATCGCCGGACTTCACCGTTCTGGACAGCGCATAGGTATTCGTCTTCGTGCCATAGTTCCAGTTGATATTTTGCAGCTGGGCAATGGAGCGGACCTCATAGCGCACGTTCGCGGCGTTGGAGCTGCCGGGCTCCGAATGGGGAATTATCCTGGTGCCCACTTTGTTCAGGCTCATGGCGTTGGCGAAGAAAGGAGTCAGGCTGAATTCATAGTCCGTACTGTTATAGTGCAGCGTCCAGGTCCCGTTCGTAGCTGCGGACTGGAGATACATCTTCCCATCCTTACTGCTCCCCGTCTGGAAGGCCTTGAAGACGTACTGGGGCATCTGGGCGTGGAGGTTTTCGGCTGCGGTGTCGTTGACGGCGCCCTCGGGGATATTCCAATAGTCTTCATTGTAAACGAAGCGGACGTCGGAGATATCCGGGTTCACAATGCCGTCGCCCTTCAGGAAATAGCCGTAGCCATAGGCGGTGATGATGCCGCCGTCGTCGTGGGCAGTGCAGAGGGTGTTGTCCCGGAGGACGCTGGTCCCGTCGTAGCCCACATAGCTCAGGTGGTAGCCGGGGTTGGAGCCGCCCTCCTCCAGCTCCCAATAGAAGACGCCGACGGAGCCCAGGTTCTTCTCGTGGTTGGGCCAGTTGCCCAGGTGCACGGGGGTCCCGGAGGAATCCCGGACGGCCGAGCTGTAGCTGAAGGTCTGGGTCTCGGTCTGGGGGTGCAGCAGGGTATGGGCCTGATTCACAGCGCCAAAGTCCGTAATGGCCATGGTCTGGAGCTGCTCGGCGGTGATGGCCTCACCCTCGGCATCCGTATGGCCGCTGTTGGAAATATTGAAGCTGTAGAGCTTGTTGGCATAGCTGTAGGTACCGCCGTCCAGATAATAGCCCCGGTTCACGGTGCCGCCCTGGGGGGCGAAGCCGTAAACGGCGGTATCGCCGGAGACGGTGAAGGCCACGCCGCAATAGCAGTCCGTAACGCTGCCCCGGTTGTTGGCAACTAGACCGGCCACGTTTGCCGTGGCCCGCTTGCTCTCCACAACGGTCACGGTGCCGAAGGCATAGCTCTGGGCAACCGCACCGGTGGGAGTATTGAAGCCGACCAGGCCGCCCACATAGCCGGTGGAGCTGTTGAAGCGCAGGGTCACCGTGGGGGTATCGGCGCTGGAGGCCTGGACGATACCGGCATTCACGCCAACCAGGCCGCCCACATACATGGTGCTTCGGCTGTAGCCGGTGACCTGGAAGCTGTAGCCTGCGGCGGCGCAGTTGTAAACAACGCCCTCGTTATAGCCTGCCACAGCGCCCTGGCGCAGAACATCCAGGCTGCTGCTGATGGTGGTGCCGTTGACATCCCGCACACCGCTGGACGCATACTCGATGCAGCCATAGGTATTGCCGGTGCTGCCCACCAGGAGCAGGTTCTCCACATCGCCCTCGGAGCCCACATAGCCAAAGAAGCCGGTATACAAGCTTTTGGACAGGATGTCCGCATTGCGCACCTGGAGGCTCTGGCCGTTGAAGGCCGCATTGAAGGGGCGTGTGTCGCTGCCGATGGGTGCAAAAGCGGTGGGCTGCTTCTTACCGTCATAGTAGGTGCCCCACTTATAATTGGCATCAAAGTCAACGGTCCGCTCCTGCAGGAAGGTATAGGTCTTGTCGGCGGTATTGGTCAGCAGGTCCGGCAGGTCGTGGCGGCCTGCGTTGACCGTATTATCCTCCGCCGAATAGTAGTCGCTGAGGCTGTACAGGTGCCGGGCATCCCGGATAGAGACGGTGCCGGGGTTGGCAGGCATCTGTTCATTTCTAACCACCGTTTTGGCGAAATAGGGGTTGAACCAGTAGGTTTTGGGTGTAATGTCCACGCCATAATTATTGGCAGGATCATAACTGATCTGGATTTTGGAATAGAAGCTCTGCTTTTCCCTGCTGATGCTGTCCTGCATCAGTTTGTTGGCTGCGCCGTCTGTCCAAATCGTCATCGGAAGCAAGTAGTATTTTGCTCCATTTTCTGCCGTGACCGTTTTGATTCTGTCATCATGATCGGTCAGTGTGTACCATAGGTTTCTTGTATTACTGCTTCTGTCCGTATACGTCGCCTTGAACTGCCAATATCCATTCGGCATTTCCGCCAGCAGCAGGCCGTAACCATCGCCCACAATGGGCTTATCGGTGCTGAGTCTCAGGCCGGAGCCGTAGACGCCGTAGGTGCCGTCGGCATACTCTTCGAAATAGACGAAGTTCCAGCCCTCGGCGTTCTCCTCCCAGTCGCCATAGTGGGGAATGTTCTTGAGCATGGGATAGGGATAGGTGGTCAGGCCCTGGTCCAGCAGATTATAGGGGGTCGTATCGCCGCCCACCTGGAACCGGAATGCATAGGAAAGGGAATTCGCGAATTCGGCAGAGGACAGCTCCTTGGAGGTGACGCTGCCGGTGCCGGGGATATCATAGAGAACTGCGGGGCTGCTCTCCCCCAGGGCATTCCTGGTGGTGGTATACACCCTGTTCACGCTGCCGTTTCCGGCGGTGGTATAGATGGAGCCACCGGCGGGGACGGTATAGCTGACGGCGGTGTAGCCATAGTGAAAGGAGCCCTCTTTCAGCGCTCCGGGCAGGATGCCCGCAGCCTGGGTGGTGGCCACCTGATAGCCCGCGGTATAGAAGCCCGTGGCATAGATGCGGCCAACGGGGGCGGCGCCAACCAGGCCGCCGGTGCGGCGGGAATTCAGGTAGCAGTCCGTATAGGCGGTTTTCACATTCAGGGTGCCCCGGACCAGGCCAACCAGGCCGCCTGCGGCATTGGCGGCCGCAACCGTGGTTGCGGAGGCGCTGGAGATGACCTGCAATTCCGTGCCGGTGTCCACCAGGCCAACCATGCCGCCGGCATAGGTGCCGTTGATGTAGCCCGGGACCTCCTTGGCGGTCTTATACTTGGTGACGGACAGGTCCGACAGGTAGACCCGGACGTTTTCCAGCTTCGTTTTGCCGTCCACCCAGCCGATCAGCGCACCGGCATAGCCGGTGCCGGAGGCCACACGGGTATTGGACATGACCAGGTCCTTAACCTCGCCATTGTACTTGGCGAACAGGCCGCCATAGTCCGTAGTGCGGATATACATATCCTTGATGCTGAAAACGCCGCTTTCCGTGCTGTTGTCCCTGCCGCTGAAGCTGTGCAGATATTCGTTGGTAATGGGCTTGAAGCTATAGTAGCCCCCCGCGGGGTCCTTATAGGACAGGTCGTTCAGCAGAATGGCCGAGGCGACCTTGGGGTCTACGTTAGAAGTGGCGGTGTCCAGATTTTGCAGGTGCCGCCGGTAGGCGATCCGGGCGACGGTCTCGCTGCCGCCCTTTTCGTAGGCAAAGAGGCTGTTGGTATAGACGGTGTAATTCGCCTTGTCCACCCGGGAGTCATCCGCGGTGACGCTGAGGGTCACCGCAATGTTGTTGCCGGGGACCAGGTCCGGGAACTGCTGGGAAAACTTCTTGCCCGTGTCCTCCAGGCTGTCCAGGATCATGTCCGCCGTATACAGGCCGTTGCCTGCGGCGGTGGTGCTCAGCGTCCTGGTAACCTTCTTGGTGGGGTCCTTCTTGTCTGCAATGGTCACCTGGAAGGTCAGGCGGGGGGTGAAGCCGTTGCCCAGGTCCGGGCTCACGCAGCTGAACCTCGCCGTCAGCTTCTCGTTGTTCACGATCTCAATGGTGGGGTGCAGCAGATAGGTGCCGTTGATGCGGGTCAGGTCGCCGCCGTAGTAGCCGATGCGGGCCCCGTCGGAGAGACGGTTGCTGCGGATGCGCATATTGTCCCGGTAGTCCTCGCTGCCGTAAAAGCTGTCGGTCAGGTAGCTGCTGCCGGTCTTCTCCTCCGAATAGAACACGGCGTACACCAGGCCCGTGTCCGCATTGTACTCAATGACCCACTGGCTGCCCCACAGGTCCCGGTCCACGGCGGTCTCCGTCAGCAGCAGTCTGGCTGCGCTAGACTGGGTTGTCTTGTCCAGGGCCTTTACATAATAGAAAGTAGGGGCCTCCTGCTCGGCATCCTCCTGGATATCGCAGGGGGGAATGGACAGCTTGGCAACGCCCCGGTCCGCATCCAGGGCGAAGGAATCGCCATACCCCGCGGCCCGCAGCTCTGCCATGCGGTTCTGGGCCGCGGCATAGATGATCTCCGCCTTGGCATCCAGCTCCTTCTGCCGCAGATTCCTGCGCAGCGCCACAAAGCTCACCGTGGCCAGACTCATCAGAATCACCAGGATAGCCACGGTCACCAGGATCTCCGTCAGGGTAAAGCCCTTGTTTTTTCTGTTCTTCGGCAAGCAATCATATACCTGCTTCATGTTCCAATCCTCCATGGGGAAAATGCTTTACTGGACGATCCGCTCGTAATAGGTGATGACCAGGGAGACGGTGATATAGTAGTCGCTGTCATCGTCCTCATCCCAGTGGATGATCTCGTTGGTGTAGTCCAGGTTTCCGTTGTTGATCTGCATGGACAGGTCCGAGATGCAGTTCACATTGTCGCTGTCGTGGAGCTCGTTGATAATGGCCCGGGCCTGGGCATAGGTGGAGGCCTGGAAGGTCAGGCTCACGGGGCGGCGGACCAGGTACTCCACATCCATGGTGCTCACGCCGCTGAAATTCAGGCTGTAGTCCAGGGACTTGTCCAGAATGCGATGGAGCTCCACCAGCAGATTGCCGGAATTGTCATAGACAGGGATGGGGGTGGGGTCGCCGCTCGCGAAGAGCTCCTCCAGCTCCGTCTCCATCTGCTTCTTCTTTTGCAGCAGGGCGGTATTGACCAGAATCTCGTCCTGCTCCGACGCCGTCATGTTCCGGTAGTTTTCAATGCTTGTGTTGATGGGCTCCAGCAGGAGCTTGAAATAGCCGATGCCGATGATCAGCACTGCCAGAATCACCAGCAGGACCTTTTCCCGGGTTGTAAATGCACGATTCATTTTGCTTCCTCCTGTTCCGGCTGCAGGGCAATGGTGATGGTGAAGTCCAGGAGGGCGTTGGGGTCGTCCTTTTCCTCGGTAGAAGCCATGTTCAGGGATGCGGAGGCGACAATTTTCTCGGTTTGCAGCCGCTCAAACATGGCGGAGATCTGGCTCAGGTTCATGCCGGACATGGACACCACCATGACGCTGTCCCGCAGGGACAGGGTATTGATGCGCCCATAGGGCAGCAGCCGCGCCTCCACCAGGTCCAGCACGTCTGCCCGGTCCACCCGGGCCAGGCCGTTGGTATCCCCGGAGAGCATCCAGCTGCGGGAATAGGTGCGGTAGCGCTCCTCCACATTGGGATAGTCCGCAACCGCCTGCTGCATGGCCACATACTGCACATGCACCGCATTGTAGGCCCCTTCCGCCTGGGAGAGCCTGTCCAGCTGGTCAATGACCGCGAATTTGGCCACGGCGGCGGACAGCCCGGCGATCAGCACAATGCCGACGCCCAGGGTGATCATATCCTTCTTCCGGGATTCCCGCTTGGCCAGGTTAATTCTTGTTTTGGTGGGCAGCTTCATGGCATTGGAAGCCTTGTTCGTTTTAACTGCTGTGCTCATAGCAAGTGCCTCCTTGAATTCTTACAGGCCGCAGCCCGCAGCCCGGGCAAAGAGCCAAGGCGTTTCCACATCGCCGGGGATGAGCGTGCCGATGTCCTTCAGCTCCAGGTCCGTCACTCGGGAGACGGTCTCCCGCAGGGGGGCGATGGCCGCGCCGCCGCCGCAGAGATAGACGGAGCGCAGGGACTGCTCCCGGTTGTTGTAATTATAGAAGTTTACAGCCTTCATGATCTCCACGGCCATGCGGTTGAAGAGCTCCAGGGTGCTGTCCTGGGTCAGGGCGCTTTCGTAGTCCGTCAGCAGGTGGGTGTGGGCCATATGGGGGTCAACACCCCGCTCGGAGGCAAGCTGCTGCTCCAGGTCCCACAGTCCCAGGTCCACGGCCCGGTGGGTGCGGAAGTGGCCGTCCCGGTAGATGAACATCCGGATACCCTTGTGGCCGATGTCCACAATGCACAGGTCCTCGTCCCCGGGAGCATTCTTTGCGTGGAGGGCCGCCAGGTTGCCGAAGGCCGCCTCCTCGGGCAGGGCCAGCTTCAGCTTGTAGCCCGCCCGGTAGAACATGGCCCGGTAATCCTCGACGGTCTTTTTCAAAGTAGCGCAGGCAAAAAGCCGCAGGCCGGTCGTCTCGCCGGACTCGTCCTTCTCCGTGCCCTGGACCGCATAGTCAAAGTAATAGCGGCTCTTCTCCTGGTTCAGGTAGTCCTTGAACTCGAAGGGCAGATTGTAGTTCAGCTGGGCGTCGGTCATAGGCGGTACGGTAATGTTCCGGCAGAACACCAGGCTGTCCGGCAGGATCACCGCCGCGTCCTTCTTGATGGGCCCGGAAGCGCGCAGCTTCTCTTTCAGAAAATCCGCCAGCGCGTCCATAGACAGCACCGTCCCTCCGGACACCACATTGTCCGGCAGCTCCAGCGCCACCGCCTTTTTCACGCTCCCCCCGGAAAGGGTAACAACCTTCACCTGGGATTCGCCGATATCAAATGATGTTATGTTGTTGGGCATGTCTGTACCTCCTATAATCGTGTCTCATGTCTCCCGGGGGGCTTCCCTCTCTGCCTCCCCTGAAAGGGGAGGTGGCCGCAGGCCGGAGGGGTCCCGTGGTATAACCCCTCAGTCTCGCTGTCGCGAGCCAGCTTCCCTTGCAGGGGAGCCCTTTCTGGAATCGAACTCTAAAACTCTATATTCTCTTTTTGTTTGTTCAGCCAAATGCAAACATTCCTCAACGATCAAATCTATGTACTCACACACTCCACGCAAATTTCTGTCAACGTCCGCATTGCTGAACCGTATAACCGTAAGTCCGTATGACCGCAATACACTGTCTCTGTACTGGTCGTACGACATTCCTGCAGGCTCAAAATGCTGGCCACCGTCCAATTCAATGACAAGATGTGCTTTGCTACAATAAAAATCAGCAATAAAATGGTCAATTGGACGTTGTCGGTAAAATTTAATTGGGTAATTACGCAAATACGCATACCACAGGCAACGTTCTTGCGCAGTCATGTTTTTGCGAAGCCTTTTAGCATAGGGAGAAAGCTCAGAAATGTACCCTGTGAATTTTTGTTTCCTCTCTTCCATAGGGGCACATCCTTTCATTATTTCCATCTCTGCCTCCCCTGAAAGGGGAGGTGGCCCGTAGGGCCGGAGGGGTCCCGTGGTATAACCCCTCAGTCTCGGCTACGCCGAGCCAGCTCCCCTTGCAGGGGAGCCTTGGCGGACCCCTCAGTCAGCTGCGCTGACAGCTCCCCTTGCAGGGGAGCCTCATAGCAGCGCCAGGTACGCCTCCAGCAGGGGTTGGCCTACCAGGAGGGTTACGATGGCGGCGGCGGTGATGGCGGGGCCCCAGGGGAAGAGGGTCTGGGAATCCTTTTTGCGGTTGGCGATGAGGCCGAAGAGGATGCCCAGGATGCAGGCGAGGAACAGGCAGAGGATGTTCAGCTGCCAGCACAGATACAGCCCGGTGACAAAGAGGAGCTTGATGTCTCCCCCGCCCATGGCCTCTACCTTGCGGAGCTTCTCGTAGACCAGGACGACGAGCAGCAGGGCACCTGCCACGCAGGCTCCGCCAAGAATACTGTTAATCCATGCAGAGTTCGGTTCCTGCCCTAATAGCAGGAAGACCGGACGCAGAATTATCCCCGCAAGGATAAACCGGTCCGGAATCATATACCCCTCCAAATCCGCGAATGCGCAGCCCAGGAGCAGGCTGGCAAAGAGAATATATTCGAGGGTTTGGAGCGAAATATCATATTTCAGGAGAATCGCCGCATAGACGGCGGCAGTGGAAAGTTCCGCAGCGAGATGACGAACCCCCAGCTTCTTGCCACAATAGCGGCACCTGCCATGGGAGGCCAGGTAGCTCACCACGGGGACCAGGTCCCGGAAGGCGAGCGCATGGCCGCAGGCATCGCAATGGGAGCGGCCCTTTGCAACGGACTCGCCGTGGACGATGCGCCAGGCCCAGCAGTTCAGGAAGGAGCCCATGCAGGCGCCCAGAATCACCGCCAGAACCACACAGTATACGGTTATCACAGGGGCAGCATAGAGCATATGCAAAGACTTCCTCTCTTTTTGTTTCGTGCATTCGATCAGCTGCCGGCGCCGGCAGCGCCGCCGGCCTTCGTAATAAGGAGGCCGCCATTCAGGGAATACTGGACACCGCATTTCCGAATTTTGGGGATACGGGGGGCGGGTTCCCCTGGCCCCCTTCCAGGTGGGCACTGCCAACCCAACAGTGTCCGCCTGGAAACGGGTTGAATCAGGGGGTGTGCTCCCCGTCAACTGTATACCGGAGACGGGGAGCGGAGATTTTAGACTAACTATCAGTCGTTAGTAGGAGTGATAGTAGCGTTGGAATTTCCGTCAGTGAAAGAAATAGTCCATACGTCAGTGGTAATGGCCTTTACATTCTTAACGCCACCGATTTCGGGCTGACCCATCTGCCAATCAGCCTGCTTCTGGACGGGCTTAACAGTCTTGGTCCAAGTGTATACACCATTGTTTTCAGTTCTGGTAACACCATTGGTATTATCAGAACCAGTCAGAGCGCAAGCCATAACCTCAGCGTAAGCGGAACGGATGTTGGCCTCGTCGGTAGCCTCACGAGCCTTCTCCAGCTGGTTGGTGAACACGGGGATTGCAATGGCGACCAGGACGGCAATGATGGCGACAACGATCAGCATCTCCATCAGAGTGAAGCCCTTGTTATTATTCTTCTTCATGATAAATCAGTTCTCCTTTCTTCCTTTGCGGAAGATATTTCTATATGTAGACCGCCAGTTGGGTTGAAACCCGGCGGTGAACACCGTACTTGCCTCCCCTGCAAGGGGAGGTGGCCCGCAGGGCCGGAGGGGTCCCGTGGTATAACCCCTCAGTCTCGCTGCGCGAGCCAGCTCCCCTTGCAGGGGAGCTTTTTACCCGATGCTGCCGTACAGGCTGAACATGGGCAGATACACACCCAGGAGCAATATGACGGTGACAACGGCCAGGGCGATGGTGATTGCAGGCTCCATAACCGCCAGGAGCCGGTCCGTTGCGAGACTCACCTCATTGGTAAAGTAATCGGAGACCACGGTGAGGGTCTGCTCCATGTTGCCGGACTGCTCGCCGACGCCGGTCATCTCCGTTAAAAGCTTGGGGAAATAGGGGCTCTCCTGCATGGCCTCGCTGAGGCCCTTGCCCTGCTCCACCCGCTGGCGGGCGGTGCGGATGGCCTCGGCCACCTGGCCGTTGGTCACCACACCGGCGGTGACCTCCAAAGCCTTGACAATGGGCAGGCCCGCAGAGATCATGGTCGCCATGGTGGAGGCGAACTGGGAAGCCGCATTCATGGAATGGATCTTTTTTAAGGGGGACTTGGTGAGCTTCCGCCGGTCCAGCATGGCCCGGCCCCGGGGGTCCCGCTTGACCAGGACGCAGGCGGCGGCAATTGCCATGGCGATCAGGGCCATGGCCCACCATTTTTCAATCATAAAGTCCGAGACGGCGATCATGCCCTTGGTAATGCTGGGCAGGTCCGTGCCCAGGTCCCGGAAGGCAGTGGTAAAGGCGGGGACAGCCTTCACCATGACGATGATGAAGACGATGATGGCAACCACAATGACCATAATGGGATAGGTCAGGGCGCTGGCAACCTTTGCCTTGGTCTTGGCGGATTTGTCAAAATAGGTATAGAGCCGGCTGAAGCACAGCTCCAGGGTGCCGGACTCCTCACCGGCCCGGATGGTCTCGATAAAGGTGACCGGCAGGGTCGGGCAGTGGTTTTCAAAGCTGGTGGCCAGAGAATAGCCTCCGGACACATCCTCGGCAACCTGATAGAGAATGGCCCGCAGCTGCTTGTCGGCTGCCTGCTCGGCAACCATCTCCACGCAGCGGACAATGGGCAGGCCGGAGGTGAGGATGATGGAGAACTGGGAGCAGATCATGGCCAGATCCTTATCCTTGATCTTCACCTTGCCCAGATTCCGGTTCAGGCCCTTGGCTTCCTTGACCTCCTGGATGGAGGTGATGACGGAGCAGGTGCTCCGCAGCTGGGTCACGGCCTCGTATTCATTATAGGCCTTGACGACGCCGGAGACCTTCTGGCCGTCCGGGGACAGGCCCTTGTATTTGAATGTGGTCATTTCTGGAATTCACCTCAATAGCGGCGCATGGACTGGACGGTTTCCGGGTCCCGGGCGTAGCGAATGGCCTCGGCCTGGGTAATGGTCCCCTCCCGGACCATCTTTTGCAGGGCGGCATCCATGAGGATGGAGCCGTTCTGGCTGTTCATGGTAATAAAGCTGTCCATCTGGGGGGTCTTGCCCTCCCGGATCAGGTTTTTCAGGGCGGCATTGACCACCATGATCTCGCAGGCGGCGGCCCGGCCGTGCCCGCCCTTCCGGGGCAGAAGCTGCTGGGACACCACGGCCCGCAGGGTGGTGGACAGCTGCAATCTTATCTGCCGCTGCCGGCCCTCGGGGAACACATTGACCATACGGTCGATGGAATCGGCGGCGGAATTGGTGTGCAGGGTGGCAAAAACCAGGTGGCCGGTCTCGGCGGCGGTGAGGGCCGTCTCGATGGTGTTCAGGTCCCGCATCTCGCCGATGAGGATCACATCCGGGTCTTCCCGAAGGATGGAGCGCAGGCCGTCGGCATAGCTATGGGTATCGGAGCCGATCTGGCGCTGGTTGATGATGCATTTATCCGGGTGGTACACATATTCGATGGGGTCTTCCAGGGTAATGATGTGGGCGTACCTTGTATGGTTGATGCGGTTCAAAATGGCGGCCAGAGTTGTGGATTTACCGGAACCGGTCTCGCCGGTGACCAGCACAATGCCGGACCGATAGTCCGGGAAGGAGGCCACCACCGGGGGAAGATTCAGCTCCTCCAGCTCGGGAATTCGCTCTGCCAGCAGACGAATGGCGGCGGAGAGACTGCCCTGCTGCCGGAACAGATTGATTCTGGTACGGGCCCCGCAGGGGAAGCTCTGGGCCAGGTCTAATTCGCCCATTTCTTCAATTTCCGAAAACCGGGGGCCCGCCATGGCGCGGCCGTAGTTCTCGCAGTCTTCAAAGGTCAGGAGCTCCTCCGTCAGATTCCGGATGCTCCCGTCCACCCGGCAGCGCACCGGCAGCCCGGAGACAATATGCACATCCGAAGCATTCAGCTCCTTGGCCATGGCGATGAGGGTGTTTAAATCGGTCATTCTTCGTTCTCCAAATTACTCCGCGGCGGAGTTGATTGCCTTGGCGGCCTCGGCCACGGTGGTGACACCCTCCAGAACCAGGCGGCGGCAATTGTCCTTCATGGTGACGAAGCCGTTTTCCAGGGCGGTCTTGGTCAGCTCCTCGCTGGAGGCATTGTTCGCAACCTTCCGGCGCAGAGCGGCATCCAGGGTCAGAATTTCAAACACGCCCCGGCGGCCACGGTAGCCCGTGCGGCCGCACTCCTGGCAGCCCTCGCCCTTATAGAAGGTCACGTCCTCATCTTCGGCAATGCCCACCATGCGCTTCTCCTCTTCCGTGGGGGTATAGGCCTTGCGGCAGTGGGGGCAGATTTTCCGGACCAGACGCTGAGACACCACGCCCCGCAGGGCGCTGGAAATCATATAGGGCTCCACGCCGATATCCACCAAGCGGCTGATGGTGGAGACGGCATCGTTGGTATGCAGGGTAGAAATGACCAGGTGGCCCGTAATGGCGGCCCGGACGGCAATGGAGGCCGTCTCGCCGTCCCGAATCTCACCGACGGAGATGACATCCGGGTCCTGCCGCAGAATGGAGCGCAGACCGGCGGCGAAGGTCATGCCGGTTTTCTCATTGATCTGGCACTGGTTGGTGCCGGGGATATTATACTCCACAGGGTCTTCCAAGGTCATGATGTTGGTCTGCTCGTTGCACAGCTCCTGGATCATGGCGCACATGGTGGTGGACTTACCGGAACCGGTGGGGCCCACGATCAGGATGACGCCGGAGCTGTTTTTCAGCAGGCGGTCATATTTCTTCTCGTCCTCCCCTTCCAAACCGATGGTCTTCCGGTTGATATGGCCGGAGGACTTGTCCAGCAGACGCAGAACGATCTTCTCGCCGTAAATGGTGGGGATGGAGGAAATACGCAGGTCGATTTCCTTATCCTTGGCGGTGACCATGGCCCGGCCGTCCTGGGGGATCTTCCGCTCGGCAATGTTCATGCCGCCCATAATTTTCAATCGGGCGATGACCGTTGCCTGCAAATTGGCGGGGACGGTAAAGATCCGGCGCAGCACGCCGTCGATGCGCATCCGCACCACCATCTCCCCCTCCTGGGGCTCCAGATGGATATCGGAAGCGCGCTCGGTAATGGCCCGCTCGATGACGGAATTGACAAAGCGGATGGTGGGGGCTTCGGCAGCGCCGTTGTCCACGGCCTTGGACATCTGCACGGGAACGATATCCGCCTGATTAGAACCGGCCTCCCGCTTCATCTCCTCAATGGCCCGGGCGGTGCCCTCGTTGCCATAGAGGGTGGCAATGGCCTGCTCCACGGCCCGGCGGGTGGCGATCATGGGCACCACCTGCTTGTGAGAGGCGGACTTGACCTCCTCCTGGGCTTCGAAGTTCAGGGGGTCGCTCATGGCCACATACAGCTCGTCCTTCTGGAGCTTCACGGGGACGACGCAATATTTCTTTGCAATGGACCGGGGCACGAACCGGGCCAGCTCCAAGGGGATGGACACGGCGGTCAGATCCACAAAGTCCACGCCAAGCTGCATTTGCAGCGCCTCAATGAGCTGCTGCTCTGTAATGATGCCGTTATTGATGAGCACGTCGCCCAAGCGCTCTCTGGTCTTCTTCTGAATGGCCAGGGCATCGTTCAGCTGCTCCGGACGGATGACGCCTGCCGAGATCAGCAGGTCACCCAATCGCATATATGCCACAGGTAAAGCCCCTTTCTTTACGGTTGTAGAAACTCTGAACAAACCGTCGGCGGCTGCTGCCGATTTCTTCAGAGCCTCTACGGTTTCTGCCACCACGCAGTTTTGCAATTTGGAATCATACTTTTTGTATATTCCTTCCGCGTCCATTGTCATAGTGTTTTCATAGGTCATTCTAGCACAGACTTCCAAATTTTTCAAGGATTTTTTGCCGAATCTGCAATAAAAATGGCGAAATCCGCCTATAACTTTTTTTGTATAATTTTATAAGGAAAACCGGCGATCTGGGCAAGATCGCCGGTTTCGGTCACGCAATATCAGCCTTCGAAGTCACCCTCGTCGGCAATGG
>ERZ791919.619-NODE-619-length-37494-cov-36.161730_pt1 | contig 37494 bp, 39 predicted proteins | sample MGYA00510137_ERZ791919 | MGnify/ENA primary metagenome ERZ791919 (study PRJEB30046, sample SAMN00792059) | human gut metagenome | study: EMG produced TPA metagenomics assembly of the A metagenome-wide association study of gut microbiota in type 2...
TTGGTTCGTGAAAACCAACAATCCAGCGCCCATAACTTTGTGAAAGATTTTTCTTCGTTTTTTCCGGAATCTCGCCGCCGCAGCCCTCTGAAAAAGGGCGCTGACAGCAAAAATTCCTTGAATATGGAAAAGCAGAGGTTCAAAGCCCCTGCCATCCGCGATTTCATCTATGGAGTTACCAAAGAATTTTGAGAATAAAAAATTGCCGAACCCCTTGAGATGACTGGCTCTTTCGCCATTTCATCTATAGTGTTCGGCAATCATGGAGCAGGATACGGGAGTCGAACCCGCCTCCGCGGCTTGGGAAGCCGCTGTACTACCGATGTACGAATCCTGCATTGACTACTACATTATTCTATCATTCCTCGGGGAAAAAAGCAACCGTTTTCTGACGGAATTTGAAGGCTGCGGCAGGCACGGGAGAAAAACTTCTCCGCGTTAAATGAAAAAATCCGCCGTGAGGATTCTCTTTCCGGCGGATGTGTGTTATACTGAATGCAGAATATCTGCAAATCTTCAGAAATGGAGCGATTTTGATATGAAATATATTCTCAAGGGCGGAACGGTCGTCGGCGGCAGCGTCTCGCAGTGTGCAGATCTCCTGATCGACGGGGAAAAGATTGCGGCGGTCGGGGAGAATCTATGCGTGGAGGGTGCACAGGTCGTGGACGTGACGGGCAAGCTCCTGTTCCCCGGCTTCATCGATGCGCACACGCATTTTGATCTCGACGTCTGCAATACCACAACGGCGGACGATTTTACCTCCGGCACCCGCAGCGCGATCTGCGGCGGTACGACGATGGTCATTGACTTTGCGTGTCCCAACAAGGGCGAGACGCTCGGCTACGGGCTGTCGCTGTGGCATAAGAAGGCGGACGGGAAATCCTCTTGTGACTATGGCTTCCATATGACCATCGACGACTGGAACGAGGGCATCCGCGCGGAAATTCCGCAGATGTTCGAGGCCGGTATCCCGTCGTTCAAAATGTACATGACGTATCCGGCAATGATGATTGGAGATCAGGACCTGTTTTCCGCGCTGCTGGAGCTGAAAAAATACGGCGGCATTGCGGGTGTCCACTGCGAAAACGCGGGCGTGATCGACGCGCTGATCGCGCAGCACAAGAAGGACGGAAAGCTCGCGCCGGCGTCGCATCCCGAATGCCGCCCGAATCCGCTCGAGGCGGAGGCGGTGGCGCATCTGCTGCGCATTGCCGAGGTCGCGGATGTGCCGGTCGTGATCGTGCATCTGAGCACGAAGGAGGCGCTGGCCGAGGTCATGACCGCGCGCGCCAGAGGGCAGAAGGTCTATGTGGAGACATGTCCGCATTATCTGCTGCTCGACGACTCGCTCTACCGGCAGCCGGAGTTTATCGATTCCGCACAGTACATCTGCGCGCCGCCGCTCCGGACGAAGGCGGATCAGGAGCTTCTGTGGAAGGCGCTTGCAAACGGCGCGATCCAGACGGTCTCAACCGACCATTGCAGCTTTACGCTCCGCCAGAAGGAGGCCGGACGGGACGATTTCACGAAGATCCCCGGCGGCCTGCCCGGCGTGGAGACGCGCGGCCTGCTGTTGTACTCCGCGGGCGTTGCGAAGGGGCGCATCACGAAGGAGCAGATGTGCGCGCTGCTGGCCGAGAATCCGGCGAAGCTCTACGGAGCCTATCCGCGCAAGGGCGTGCTTCAGGCGGGCAGCGACGCCGATATTGTGGTCTACGATCCGGAGGCGGATATGACGATCACAGCGGAAAATCAGCACTCCGCCGCAGGCTATACGCCGTTTGAGGGCTTCCGGACGCACGGCTCCATCGCGCAGGTCTGGCTGCGCGGCCAGCTGGCCGTCGAGCATGGCGAGCTTTGTATCGGCGCGGTCGGAGAATACATTCCGCGCCATCCCGGTGCGCTGTAAGGAAACGGCGCAATCGGCCGTATGCCGGACGGGATGCGGCCTGAAATGGAAAACACTCTCCGCTGGAAGGAGCTTTTATGATTAACGTTGAACTTTCGAATATCTGGAGCTGCGTGTCGCTGCCGGACCTGCTGAGCCGGGAAAAGGAGCTTTTCGACGCGCATCTGCATCTGCGGAGCAACAAGCCGGGTTTCCCGCAGTATCTCGGCTGGCTCGGCCAGCCGGATTCGCTGACGGCGCGGTCGCTCCACGCCATCCGGTCGGCGGCGGACGCGGTCCGCGCGAACGCCGATACGCTGGTGGTGCTCGGCTCGTGCAGCGCCATACAGGCGGCGAAGGCCGGACTGAGCCTGCTGCTTGGGCCGACGCGGCTGCGGCAGGGGAGACCGCAGATCCTTTTTGCCGGGGACAGCTTTTCCGGGCGCGAGTGGCTCGATCTGTGCGAGCAGCTGGAGGGAAAGAGCTTCTGCCTGCTGCTGGTCTCGCCGATGGGCGCGGAGATGGAAACGGCGGTCGCCTCACGCGCGGTGCGCTGGGTGATGGAGCGGCGGTACGGCGCGGAGACGAAGGGACGCATCTATGTGTCCGCGCTGCCGGATACGCCGATGGCGGTGATGGCAAAGGAGGAGGGACATGTGTTCCTGCCGATGCCTACGCAGCCGGGCGGCGCCTACAGCGCGCTCACGGCGGCGACGCTCCTTCCGCTGGCAGCGGCGGGCATAGACCCGCTGGAGGTGCTTGAGGGCGCGGCGGAGGCCTACAGCCAGTACGATCTGCGCGCATTTGAAAATCCGGTGTGGATGTACGCCGGGGCGCGGTACGCGCTCTATGGCAAGGGCCGCGCCACGGAGCTGCTCGGGACGTTCGACCCGGCGTTTACGGCGTTCGGAAAATGGTGGGCGCAGTGGGTCTGCCGCCACACATGCCAGGACGGCGTGGGCGTGCTGCCGGTCCCGATGGAGCTGACCGGCGGCCTCGACGCGCTCGATCTCATGATCGCCTCCGGGCGGTATCCGCTGTTTGAAACGCTGCTGCGCTTTGCACCGCTCAGCACACAGAAGATCAATGTGGAGATGGACTGGAAGGACTACGACGGGCTGGACTATCTTGCGGGGCGGAGCGTCGGCGAGGTGGAGCAGGCGGCCTATCAGGCCATGCTCGACACGCACGCGGCGGGCGACGTGCCGGTGATCGTGCTGGAGGGCGAGACAATGACCCCGGCGGCGCTTGGAGAGCTGTTCTATTTCTTCGAGCTGGCAAACGCGATCTTTGCGTGCGCCTGCGGGATCGACCCCTTCGATCTGCCCAGGGTGCTGCCCTCCCGGCAGGCTGCGGCGGCGATTTTGGGGAAACCGGAGGAAAATGCATAAACTTTGCGGGATATGCTCTTGTGTATTCGGAAAAAGAATGCTATAATGAACGAGAATATACGGTTGGACCAGGAAAAGGAGGAATGCTCTATGGTTCACATCATCATGGGACCGGAAGGTTCCGGCAAAACCAAAATGCTCATTGACGCCATCCATCAGGCTCTGAAGGAAGAAAGCGGCAGCATGGTCTGCATCGAAAAAGGCAGCACCCTGCGCTTTGACGTCGATCACCGTGTCCGCCTGATCGACGCGGGCGAATACGCCCTCGGCAGCTATACGTTCCTGAAGGGCTTTATCAGCGGTCTGCATGCGGGAAATTTCGACATCACCCACATTTTTGCCGACGGCTTATATAAGATCGCGCACTGTAAGGACGATTCCGAAACGGAAGCTTTTTTGAACTGGTGCAATCAGTTCTCGATCGCAAACGACGTTTCCTTTACCTTCACGATGCAGGGCGACCCCGAGACGGCGCCCGGCTATATGGCAAAGTATTTCTGAATTTGAAAATCGAAGGCAGCCTCTCATGAGGCTGCCTTTTTTGCGTATTCCGCCGCGCCGTCAGAGCAGGACGACGGGCTTGATAAGCTCCTTCGGCTTGTCTTTCATGAGAAGCAGCGCCGTTTCCAGACTTTCAAAGCCGCTCAGACGGTGCGTGAGCAGCGGAGCCGTGTCCAGACGGCCGTATTGCAGCAGTGCGGCCAGCTTTTCCATCCGCAGCCGCCCGCCGGGCATCAGACCGCCGGTAATGGTCTTGTGGCCCATGCCGCAGCCCCATTCCGAGCGCGGGATGCGCACGAATTCGCCGCTGCCGAGGTAATTGACGTTGCCGATGCAGCCGCCCGGACGGAGCATCTGCACGGCCTCGAGAAAGGTGTCATTGTCGCCTCCGGCGATGATGACGCGGTCCACGCCCCGGCCGGAGGTCGCCTCCAGGATCTGCGCGGAGATGCTGCCGCTGCGGTAGCTGACGATGTCGGTCGCACCGTAGTGCCGGGCGGCGGCGACACAGTTCGGGCGGGAGCCGACGGCGAACAGCCGCGCCGCGCCCTTGAGCTGTGCGGCGGCGACCGCCATCAGGCCCACGGGGCCGATGCCGATGACGCAGACGCTGTCGCCGTACTGCACGCCGGCCAGTTCCGCGCCGTGAAAGCCGGTCGGCACCATGTCCGAGAGCATGACGGCGCAAGCCGGGTCAAGCCCATCCGGGAGATGCGCCAGATTCCCGTCGGCGTCGTTGACGTGGAAGTATTCCGCAAACACGCCGTCCTTGATGTTGGAGAATTTCCACCCGGCGAGCATCCCGCCGGAGTGCATGGCGTACCCCGCCTGCGCTTCGACGGACGACCAGTCCGGCGTGATGGCGGGGACGATCACGCGGTCTCCGGGCTTGAAGTCCCGGACAAGGCTTCCGGTTTCCACGACCTCGCCGACGGCCTCATGGCCGAGGATCATATCGCAGCGCACGCCGATGGCGCCCTCCCAGACGGTGTGGATATCCGAGGTACACGGCGAAACGGCGATCGGACGCACCAGTGCGTCGTTTGGACCGCAGACCGGGACCTCTTTCTCGATCCAGCCGGTGCGGCCGATGCCAAGCATGGCGTAGCCCTTCATTTTCATAGCGGCAGCTCCTTTCGTTTTACGTTCAGTATGCCCCGCGCGGAGGCGCGTTATGCAGGACGCTGCATAAAAATACTTGACAGGACGCGCGGACTGTGCTACAATGCGGGAAACCGTTGAGGAAGAGTAAGTAAATTCTGGATCCTCCTTTCAGAGAGCCGCAGGCGGTGGAATTGCGGCAGAACCGGACAGAATCGAATGGACTTCTGAGGGCGAGCGGAAACGAAGCGCAGCTTCGGAGTATGTGAGACGGAGAGAGGCGCTCCGTGAACAAACGCAGGCGTATGTCGGTACGCAATGAGTGGGCGCGTGATCGCGTCAAGCCGGGTGGCACCACAGGACGAATTGATCCTGTCCCAGCAATCTTGTATTGCCGGGACAGGATTTTTTGTTTTTCAGGAGGAAGAAATATGTTTTTGATGAGCAGGCGTTGGCGCAGTCGCGCCGGAGGAACAGGGACCCGCAGCGGCGGACAGAAATCAAATTCATTCTATCTCCATTGGAAAGGCTGGTATTTATCATGAAAAAGATGATCGCATTTATTCTCTCCGTTTTGATGCTCGCGGCGGCGCTGACGGCCTGCGGTGGAAAGGCTCCGGCGCAGGAGGCCGCGGACGGCACGCATTATACCGTCGGCATCTGCAACTATGTGGACGACGCATCCCTCAATCAGATCGTGGAAAACCTCCGTGCACAGCTCGAAAAGCTCGGCGAGGAGAGAGGCGTTCAGTTCGATATCCTCTATGACAACTGCAACGCGGACACAAACCTGATGACGCAGATCATTTCCAACTTCCAGGCAGACGGCGCAGATCTTCTGGTGGCGGTCGCAACGCCGGTCGCCATGAGTATGCAGGCTGCGACGGAGGGGACGGACACGCCGGTGGTTTTCGCGGCGGTCTCCGACCCGGTATCCGTCGGACTGGTCGATTCGCTGGAGGCTCCGGGCAGCAATGTGACCGGCACCTCAGACTATCTGGACACTGCCTCTGTCATGAATCTGATCTTCGCCCAGGACCCGGACGCAAAGAAGATCGGACTCCTGTATGACGTCGGGCAGGATTCCGCGACGAGCGCCATCGAGGCTGCGAAGCAGTATCTCACGGAGAAGGGCGTGGAGTACATCGAGCGCACCGGCACGACGGTCGATGAAATTGCGCTGGCCGCGCAGGCGCTGGTTACGGACGGCGTGGACGCCGTGTTTACGCCGACGGACAACACCGTGATGAAATCGGAGCTGAGCATCTATGAAACGTTTGCCGATGCGGGCATCCCGCACTACACCGGCGCGGATTCCTTTGCGCTGAACGGCGCGTTCCTCGGCTACGGCGTGGATTATGCGAATCTCGGCGTGGAGACGGCGAATATGGCCGCAGAGATCCTGCTGGACGGAAAGAAGCCCGCGGAGCTGCCTGTCCGCACGTTTGACAACGGCACTGCGACGGTCAACACCGAGATCTGCGAAAAGCTCGGTCTGGATTTTGCTGTGGTAAAGGAGGCGTTCGCGCCGTACTGCACCAGCGTGCAGGAGATCGTGACGGCGGAAAGCTTCGCGGATGTAAGCGCCGGATGACGGCGCGTCCGCGCTCTGCGGACAGACGCAAACCCATGAACAAAAAGGAGCGGTGATCCATGTCGTTGGATACGATTTTTTATCTGGTGCAGACGGCGCTGGAGCTTGGCCTGATCAGCGCGCTGACCGTGCTGGCGCTTTTCCTCAGCTATTCGATGCTGAACGTCTGCGACCTGTCCACCGATGGCTGCTTTACGCTCGGCGCGACGGTCGGCGCGGCGGTGGCCATCGCGGGACACCCGTACCTGTCGCTTCCGGCGGCTATGGCGGCGGGAATGCTCTCCGGCTTCATCACGGCGCTGCTGCAAACAAAAATGGGCGTCAACAGCCTGCTTGCGGGCATTATCGTCAATACGGCGCTCTATTCCGTCAACATCGCGGTAATGGGGAACGCCTCCGTGCTGAACATGAATAAGACAGAGACGGTTTTCACCAAAATGCGCGCGCTGCTGGAGCACACGGCGCTGGCGGGGCAGTATCGGCTGATCGTCGCGGCGGTCGCCGTGCTGCTGGCGGCGGTGCTGCTGGGGATGTTCCTGCGGACAAGGCTGGGCCTTGCCATCCGCGCGACCGGCGATAACCCGGATATGGTGCGTTCCTCCTCGATCAACCCCGCTGTGACGACCATCGTGGGCCTGTGCCTGTCCAATGCGCTGACGGCGCTTTCCGGGTGCCTGCTGGCACAGTCGCAGAAATCGGTGAACATCGACATCGGCACCGGCATGGTGACCGTTGCGCTGGCTTCGCTGCTGATCGGCGGCGTGTTCCTCGGCAGGAAAAAGCTCCCGCTGCGGATCTTTGGCATGGTGCTGGGCGCGTTCGTGTTCCGGTTGGTCTATACGGTGGCGCTGCGGTTTGATATGCCCGCGTTCATGCTGAAGCTGGTCTCTGCCGTGGTCGTTGTTGCGGCGATCTCCATTCCGTATCTGAAGGAGCAATATCCGCTCTTCCGCCGGAGAATAGAACACCGCATGGGAAGGAGGCGCACAGGATGCTGAAAATCTCCCATATCACGAAAACCTTCGGCCTGGGCACGACCGACGCGAAGAAGGCGCTGGACGATCTGTCGCTGGATGTGCGCAGGGGCGACTTTATTACGATCATCGGCGCGAACGGCGCGGGAAAATCGACGCTGTTCGGCGCGATCGCGGGCAGCTTCATCACTGACAGCGGCGAGCTTGTGCTGGACGGCGAGGACATGACGCTGCTTCCGGAGTACCGCCGCGCACGGAAGATCGGGCGGCTGTTTCAGGATCCGATGCGCGGGAGCGCGCCGGATATGACGATCGAAGAGAACCTTGCGCTGGCCGCCGGAAGGGGCGGCTGGCTGAGCCCGGTTTCCCGGGCGGACCGGCGCTTCTTCCGGGAGCGGGTCGCCATGCTGGAAATGGGGCTGGAGGATCGGATGAACCAGCCGGTCGGGCTGCTGTCCGGCGGCCAGCGTCAGGCGCTGACGCTGATGATGGCGACGCTGAACACGCCGAAGCTGCTGCTGCTCGACGAGCACACGGCGGCGCTCGATCCTGCGACGGCGGAAAAGGTGCTGGGGCTGACGAAGCGCATCGTGGCCGAAAACGGCCTGACCTGCCTGATGGTCACGCACAACATGCAGTCGGCGCTGGAGCTTGGAAACCGCACGGTCATGATGAACGCCGGAAAGATCGTGATGGACGTTTCCGGCGAGGAGCGTGCCCGCCTCGGCGTCCCGGATCTGCTGCGGAGATTCCGCGAAAGCTCCAGAAAGGAGCTTCATAACGACCGGATGCTGCTGATTTGAAAAGAATGCAGAATGCCCGCCGATGCGAAACGCACCGGCGGGCAGGCTTGTTTTCAGATACACCCTAGATTCGTTTCACGGAGAAGAAACGGAAGCAGACGAGGCAGGCAAATGCCGTTTACCGGCAGGGGCAGACAGTCAAATGCCGCATTGCCGTGCGAAAAGCCGCGCTTTCCCTTGCCAATGGGTGCAAAACTATGATAAAATACATAAAAAGCAAAACGGAGAGACCGGCTGGATTCGCCCGAAGGGCCGTGGAGCCGGAAAGGGAGAGGATATCATGAAAATCGTCGTACTGGACGGCTACACGGAAAATCCCGGTGACCTGAGCTGGGCGGAATTGGAGGCGCTGGGCGAGCTGACGGTCTATGACCGCACGTCGTATACCGAGTCCCCGCTGATCGCGGAGCGCATCGGCGACGCCGAGATCGTGGTCATGAACAAAACGCCGATCTCCCGCGCGACAATGGATGCATGCCCGAATATCCGTCTGATTGCAGTCCTCGCGACGGGCTATAACGTCGTGGACTATCAGTATGCACGGGAAAAGGGCATCCCGGTCGTGAACGTGCCTGCCTACGGCACGGCGTCGGTCAGCCAGTATTCCATCGCACTGCTGTTGGAAATCTGCCATCATATCGGCTATCACAGCGCGTCTGTCCACGCGGGCAATTGGGCCTCGAATCCCGACTGGTGCTATTGGGACTATCCGCTCATCGAGCTGGAGGGCAAGACCATCGGCATCATCGGCTTCGGCCGCATCGGGCAGGCAGAGGGGCGCATTGCACGGGCAATGGGCATGAAGGTGCTTGCCTATGACGTGTATCCGAATGAATCCGGGCGCGCCATCGGCGAGTATGTCGATCTGGACACGCTGCTGCGTGAGTCGGACGTCGTGTCGCTGCACTGCAATCTGACGCCCGAGAACACCGGACTTATCAATAAAACGAACATTGCGAAGATGAAAGACGGCGCGATCCTCATCAACAACGCCCGTGGCCAGCTGATTGTGGAGCAGGACGTTGCGGACGCGCTGAACAGCGGCAAGCTGGCCGCCGCCGGTCTGGACGTCGTCTACACGGAGCCGATCCGTTCGGACAATCCGCTCCTGACCGCGAAAAACTGCATCATCACGCCGCATATCTCCTGGGCGCCGAAGGAAAGCCGCCAGCGGATCATGGACATTACGGCGGAGAACATCCGCGTTTTCCTCGCCGGAAAGCCGCAGAATGTTGTAAACGGGCCTCTGAGATAAACCGGCCCTTCGTATTTGCGGAGCAAGTCAGCCAAACAGAAAAGCGCTCTTGGCAGGGCTGCGGGACAGCGGCCCTGCCGGGGCGCTTTTACATTTTCGGCAGGATGCAGGGATATGCCGCGGCGGCTTGTGCGGCGCCCCCTCTTGCACTTTTGGGACGAGTACGCTATAATCATTGTATAAAAATAGCAGAGCGCGAGGAAAATACCGTAAAGGTGTGCGCTCCTGCGAAGGGAGAGCGCAGAATGCTGGAGGTCGTGGCGGTGCTGCTGCGCAGCGGCGAACGCTTCCTTTTATGCCAGCGGCCGGAGCAGAAGGCGCATGGCCTCCTGTGGGAGTTCGCGGGCGGAAAGGTTGAGCCGGGCGAGACGAAGCGGCAGGCGCTCGCGCGGGAATGCCGGGAGGAGCTTGGCGTCGAGATCGCGGTGGGCGAAGAATTTCTGGAACTGACGCATGTGTATCCGGAGGTGACTGTCCATCTGACGGTTTTCTGCGCGGAGCTTCGAAGCGGCCAGCCACAGGCGCTGGAGCACCGCGCGCTGCGGTGGGTCACGGCGGAGGAGGCCGGACGGCTCCCGCTGTCACCGGCGGATGTGCCGATCCTGCGGCAGGTCGAAAGATTGCAGAACAAAAATAAGCTGGGAGCGCATGGTATGAAGTCAAAGGTTTATTTTACGAGAGAGATTACGCCGGAAAAGGTCGTGGAGATGCTGAACGCGCTGAATGCGCCGCTCACGGGCAAGGTCGCGGCGAAGGTACATTCCGGCGAAGAGGGAAATCAGAATTTTCTGCACCCGGAGTTCTGGAGACCGGTCGTTGAGGCGGTCGGCGCAACGGTCGTGGAGTGCAATACAGCCTATCCCGGTGCGCGCAACACGACGGCCAAGCACAAAAAACTGCTGGAAAAGCACGGCTGGACGAAGTATTTCCCGGTCGATCTGCTGGACGCGGAGGGATCGGATCTGGAACTGCCCATCCCGGACGGCCTCGTTCTGAAAAAGAACCTTGTCGGCAAGGATATTCAGAATTACGACTCCATGCTGGTGCTTTCGCACTTCAAGGGCCACCCGATGGGCGGCTATGGCGGCGCACTGAAGCAGCTTTCCATCGGCTGCGCGTCCTCGGAGGGCAAGTGCTGGATCCACTCCGGCGGCGTTTCAACCGATCGGGAGAAATTCTGGGATAACATCGCGCCGCAGGATTCCTTCTGCGAGGCGATGGCGGACGCGGCAGGTTCCGTCGTGCGCTATTTTAACGGAAAAATGGCGTTCCTGAACGTAATGAGCAACCTCTCCGTGGACTGCGACTGCTGCAAGGTTGCCGAGGATCCGTGCATGAAGGATATCGGCATTCTGGCCTCGCTCGATCCGGTCGCCATCGATCAGGCGTGTATCGATCTGGTCTATGCCTCCGACGATCCCGGCCGTGCACATATGGTCGAGCGGATCGAGAGCCGTCACGGCGTGCATACCATCGAGACCGCCGCGAAGATCGGCTTCGGCAGCCGCGAGTACGAGCTTGTGGAGCTGTAAGAAATAGAAACAGAAAGCTGCGCCGCCCATTTGGGCGGCGCAGCTGCTGTTCTGCCGAAAAAGCACCTTCTGCGGCGATGGAAAACGAACTCCGGCAAAGAATGCAGTCCTATTGCACGCCGTGCGGGCATAAGCTCTTCCGAGAGGTGATCGTATGGAGGAGAAAAAACGGCAGGGCGGCGCGGCGGGCTTTTTGTCGGGACTGGCTGTGCTTGCGGCGGCGCTGCTGCTGGCGCAGGCGTGCAGGACCTGCCGCCCGCTGGACAGCGTATTTCACTGGCAGCGGCTGGAGCAGGACGCGCAGAGCGCCGTTCAGCAGGCGTTTTCCGCGCTGACGGATGGACTGAGCCGGGGAGAGAACGCCGTGGAGGCGTTCGCGGAATCGTGGAAAACGCTGAATGATGAAGCGGCGGCTTGATCTGACGCCCGGATTTCCGGCATTTCTGGCGGCGGTCTGGTATTTTGACAGCTGTGGGATCTTCTGGCCATTTCTGGCGGCAATGACGGTGCATGAGCTGGCGCACGCGGTGGTGCTTCTGCTGCTCGGCGGAGAGATCGAGTCTGTACGCCTGAGCTTTGCGCAGGTCGAGCTGCGGACGGGCCTGCTCAGCGACCGCACGGAGCTGTGGAGCACGGCGGCAGGGCCGGGGATCAATCTGCTGTGCGGCTGGCTGTTCCGGCGATGGATGCCCGCCTTTGCGGCGGTGAGCCTGCTGCTGGCGCTGTTCAATCTGCTGCCGGTCTGGCCGCTGGACGGCGGACGGCTGCTGCGGACACTGCTTCGGATGCGCTGGGGCGCGGCGGGCGTGGACGCTTCGCAGACGCTCGGGCTTCTGTTCGGGCTTGGACTGCTGGCCGGGGCTGTTTTTGCCGCGCGGCGATGGGATGCGGGCGTCTGGCCGGCGGTGACGGCGGGGGCGCTGCTCGTCCGGCTGCTGCGCAGCAGCCGGTATGCGGAAAAAGCGGTTGCTTTTCCGGCGGCGGAACAGTAAAATAAAAGCAGCGCCGGAGCCTCCGGCAAAGCGGCAGAAAATTGCCGCTGCTGGGGTGTATCTGAAAACTGCCAACGCACCCGGACAGCGGGCCTTCTTGCGCGGAGCCGCGCCATTTTTCTTGAAATACGACAGTATTCCTGCAAAAATGTCTTGCTCTGTGCGAAAATTTTTCGCTGCCGGTCACATCGTCAGTTTTCAGATACACCCTAAGAAAAACAAAGGAAAAGCGCGGCTTCGCGCTTGCAATGAGCTTATGACAGATCAATTACACCGCATCCTGACGCGGGTGCAGAAGCCCGCGCGCTATGTCGGCGGCGAATACAATCAGGTCGTCAAGAAAAAGTCGGACGTGGACGTCCGGGTCGCGTTCTGCTTCCCGGATACCTATGAGATCGGCATGTCCAATATTGGAATGCGCATCCTCTACGGCGTTATGAACGAGATGCCGGGCGTCTGGTGTGAGCGCGTGTTCGCTCCATGGGGCGATATGGAGCAGGCGATGCGCGAAAATGCCATCCCGCTTTACGCACTGGAAAGCAAGGACCCCGTGCGCTGCTTCGACATGATCGCGTTCACGCTGGGCTACGAGATGTGCTACTCGAACGTCCTCAATATGCTTGAGCTTGCGGGCGTGCCGCTGCTGGCAAGTGAACGCACCGGCTTGGAAAACATCGTTTTTGCGGGCGGCGTCTGCGCCGTGAATCCGGAGCCGCTGGCAGATTTCATCGACTTTTTCTCGCTCGGAGAGGGTGAGGAGAGCACGGTCGAGATCGTTTCGTGCTATCAGACGGCCAAAAAGGCGGGCTGGAGCAAGGCGGAATTCCTGAAGGCCGTTTCCAGAATCGAGGGCGTTTACGTCCCGTCGTTCTATGAACATACCTATCACGAGGACGGCACGCTTGCGGCGATCACACCGCTGGACGGCGCGCCGGAGCGCGTGACCAAGCGCATCATGCAGGACATGGACCGGGCCTACTGGCCGGAGAAGCAGATCGTCCCCTCGACGGAGATCGTTCACGACCGCGCGAACCTTGAGGTGTTCCGAGGCTGCATCCGCGGCTGCCGCTTCTGTCAGGCTGGCTTCTGCTACCGGCCCGTGCGCAGCAAGCACGCGGACGTGCTCTATGAGCAGGCCGTGCAGGCATTGGAGGATTCCGGAAGCAGCGAGATCACGATGGCGAGCCTTTCGACCTCCGACTATAAGTATCTGCCGGAGCTGGCGGATAAGCTGCTGGATTACTGCCAGCCGCGCAAGATCAATGTTTCGCTTCCGTCGCTCCGCGCGGACAATTTCTCGCGGGAGCTGATGCTCAAGGTGCAGAAGGTGCGCAAGAGCGGCCTTACCTTTGCGCCGGAGGCCGGAACGCAGCGCCTGCGCGACGCCATCAATAAAAACGTCACCGAGGAAGAAATTTTGCAGACCTGCGCCACGGCGTTTTCCGGAGGCTGGAACAGCGTGAAGCTCTACTTCATGCTCGGCCTGCCGACGGAAACGGACGAGGATGTGGTCGGGATCGCCGATCTGGCGCACAAGATCCTGCACGTCTGGCGTGAAACGGCCAGCAACAAAAAGCGCGGCCTTTCAATCAATCTGGCGACGGCATATTTCGTCCCCAAGCCCTTTACGCCGTTCCAGTGGGAGGCGCAGATCACGCCGGAGGAATATCTGCGGCGGGTGCATCTGCTGCAAAGCGAGCTGCGCTCGCGGAGCATCGACTACCGCTATCACGAATCTGACCTCAGCCGTCTGGAGGCCGTTATGGCGCGCGGCGACCGCAGGCTCGGCCCGGTCATCCGCGAGGCTGTCCGCCTTGGTGCGCGACTCGACGGATGGGACGAATATTTCCGTTACGATCTGTGGATGCAGGCGTTCCAGAGCTGCGGCGTCGATCCGGCCCACTATACGACGCGCGGCTTCGGAGAGGATGAAATTCTGCCGTGGCGGACGATCGACGTCGGCGTCAGCGAGAAATTCCTCTGGAGGGAACGGGAGAAGGCCTATGCCTCGGAAACAACGCCCGACTGCCGCACGAAATGCGGCGGCTGCGGTGCAAACCGTCTGAGCGAACGGGGGAAGTGCGATGAATAGACTGCTGTTTGAAAAGACCGGCGACGCCGTGTATATTTCGCACCTTGACCTTATGCGCATTTTTCAGCGCGCATTCCGCCGCGCGGATATCATGATCTGGCATTCGCAGGGCTTCAGCCCGCGGGCCTATGTGTCGATCGCCATGCCGCTTTCCGTCGGCGCGTCGAGCCAGTGCGAAATTCTGGACTTCGAGGTAGAGGACGGCTCGGTCGATCTGGCGACGCTGCCGGAAAAGCTCAACCGGACGATGCCCGAGGGCGTGCGCGTCCTAAAGGCCTATGAGTCTGACCGCAAGATCAAGCACCTGAAATATTTGCAGGCCGTCATCCGGCTGGAATACGACAACGGCGTGCCGGAGGGCGCGGAGGCGGAGATCGCCGCACTGTTCGCCGGGGAGCATGTGATCGTCCACAAGCGCACCAAGCGCGGTGAAACGGATCTGGACATCCGGCCGCTCATTACGCGGCTGGAGCTGCGCCGCGTTTCTGAACAGGAGCTGGAGCTGGAGTGCGTCGTTACGGCGATGGATCCCGCGCTCAATCCGCAGCTGCTGGCCACGGCGATTGAAACCCACCTGCCCGCGATGAAGCCGGATTTTTCCGTCGTCCACCGCGTCGAGGTTTTCGACGCCGAGATGCAGCCGTTCCGGTAAACAGAAAGAACAACAGCCCGCCGCAGAAATTAAGCGGGGAGCATAAAATGGATACCCCTCCGTATGTACTGGATCATACGGAGGGGTGTTTATATCTATATGGAAGCTTTTTCGTAGTAATTCATAGTAAATGCTTTTCCGCTCCGGTAGTCTATTGCCTCTTCGGAATGCGAAAATCGGAATCCTGTTGATCGATATAAAAACACCGAGATTGATACAATTTAATTATTCCTCCGCCGATTTTGCCGCTTGAGGGGTAAGTTGGCGTTTGAGGGGTAAGTTGTGGAAGTCGGGGTGTCCCGGCTGTTTTTATCGGTAGAAATGTTCATACATCGTCGGTATAATTGACGGCGAGAAACACGAAACTGACGGAGGTGAAAACATGGCTTATGAAGAAGAGAACATCGTTCAGGAATGGCTGGATTATCTTAAAGACCTGAATGTTGAAACAAAGAAGATGTTCGGTTGCTATTGCCTATACTGTGATGGTCAGGCTGTCGGCTGGATTCATGACAGTGTTTTGAGCTTGCGAGAAGTTGGGTTGGATTATTTGCCAAAAGACATTAAGAGGCCGAGCAAAGAGGACAAGATACAAGAACTTGTTATTCCCCTTGATTATGCAAATGCTGACTGGCTACCCAAAGCAGTACAGGATACAGCAGATATAAGAAAAAGGCAGAGATAAAACCCTTTTGATGAGGTAACCGCCATGAAGCAAATCACAAATAAAGAATACGAAGAGTGGCAGAAGTACAAAGCGGAGAAAGCAAAGGGCCACGTCCTGCTGCCGGATACCGTCCGGTTCATCTGCGAGGCCAACGGCTATGACGCAGAAAAGATCGGTCAGCACTTCCTTGAGATTCTGCCAAAGATCTGTCCAAAAGAGGAACGCGAAAAATAATTTTAGAAAAGGTATTGACCTTACAGTTTACTGCAATGATATAACGGGTTCAGAAAGGAGGTACATGATATGACGATTAAGGAATTCGCCCGTCTCTGCGGTTGTAATCCTCAGACACTTCGTTATTATGATCATGTAGATCTACTGAAACCGGTTAAGGTGGATCAATGGTCCGGATACCGTTATTACGATGAGGATCAAGCTCTTGCATTTGTGAGGATCAAAAACCTTCAAAAAGCTGGTTTTACCATCGATGAGATAAAGGAACTCCTTGATAAGGATAATCATGTGATCTACAAAGCCTTCAATGCGAAAATCGCTGAAGAGAAGAAAAGATTGCAAGAAATCAAAGCTATCCAGAAGTCATATCAGACCGAAATGGATCAAATTCAAGAAAAGATCAACGAAGCAAGAAAGAAAATCACTCAGGCAATGCATGAATACGATCCGAAAGAGGAATTTGGAATCAGCAGTGACGAGTATGCCGGTATTATCGATAACGTGAACAGCCACTTTGATAACATTGTCGTTTCTGACATAAATCAGTTCGATTTTGAAGAGTTCCATCACGGAGAAGGTGCCGTAGAAGAACAAGAGTATCTTGATTTTCTGCATAATCCTGAATACGAGGTGGTTTTTGAAAAGCATGGCTGGTCAAATGTCAAGGATTTCATTGATGAGTTCATTAACCTTGAGGACGGTGCAGAATATGCTCTATACATTCGTGTGAACGAAGAGAAAGCACCTCGCAATATTGCTTTTGCCAATACGATCCTTGGAGTATTACTTGCGAGAAATCCTGAGAAGAAAAAGAGCCTTGCATGTGATATTGAAAAATCCGAGGATGGTCAAAACCACTTCTGGTTCTTAAAGCGCAAAAAATAAAGGATTAACAGCAGACATAAACGAAAAACGCCTCTGAGCCAATGTGGTTCAGAGGCGTTGCTGCATCTATGGGGTTAACTTCAATCTTCGAGGGCTTAATAAACATGATATCCTTGGAATCATAGTATTCATACTTTTTCATGGAGGGAGTGGTTCCCGTCATGACTTCTCCGATTGTTCCAATTGGACTTAGAGAATGTTTTGGCGATTTCACAGGATCACCGAACAGCTCCATATGATGGTCCGACGGCAATACCAGAATCTTCAAAAATGCCTTTGCTCGTTTCTTTCATACCAGCGTATCCAATGGGCGTTTTGCTCGCTTTTTCGTACACGATGTATGCGGTTGGATTTACTTCCTGAAATGCAAGGTAGTTGTGGGTCATTTCATATCCTGCTTCTTTTGTCTGCGCGGCTGTCCACATCGTATATCTGGCAGTCCCTTCGTGTTTCCAAACATTCTCATACATGACCTTCCAGTCAGCAATGCGGCCCTTGTCCAAAAGCAGATCCTTTGTTTCTATCATACTTCCTCCTTTGACAAATTCAATTTTCCCTTCAAGCGCATCTCGTTTCTTTGAACAATGAAAGTATATCACAAAAATATAGAAATTTTAACCATAGACATAAGAATCCTCCAGAGCTCTTTATCTGGTGCTTTTTATGCATGATACCATGCAAAATGAATTTGCAAATCTTAATAAATTCAAATATTGCGAAATTTAATTCATAAAATAAAAGATATTATAGAAATATGAATTTCTAAAATAAAATACTTGCAATTTTGAAGGCGACGGCTATAATAGGAAAAAAGAGGCGCTGCGGACGCGGCGCCGGAAGGAGCGGGAACGATGGAGAGAGAAAACGGCGGGACGATGGGGCTGCTGGCGCAGCAGCTGGAAAAGGTCTACGGGATCGGCGAGGAATACTATCGCGGCGAGGTCAAGCGCGGCCTGCGCAACAGCGACGGCACCGGCGTCCTGATCGGCGTGACGAAGGTCGGCAGCGTGCAGGGCTACCTGATGCAGGACGGACAGAGAATTCCGACGCCGGGCCATCTTTACTATCGGGGCATCGATCTCAACGACATCGTGGAGGCGCACCGGGCAAGCGGCACCTTCGGCTATGAGGAGGTGGCGTATCTGCTTCTGATGGGCAGCCTCCCCGCGCACGGTGAGCTGGCGCGGTTCAAGGAGCTTATGAATTGTGCGCGCAAGCTTCCGGACGGCTTTACGGAGAGCATGATCCTCCGCCGTCCGAGCCAGAACATCATGAACGAGCTGGCCAGAAGCGTGCTGGCACTCTATTCCTACGACGACGACCCGGACGATACGGGGACGGAAAATCTGCTGGCGCAGTCCATCCGCCTGATCGGCTCCTTCCCGGCCATCGTGGCGAACGCCTACGCCATCAAGCGGCACTATTTTGAGGGCGAATCCCTGCACATCCACTATCCCGAGGACAAGCTTTCCACGGCGGAAAATTTCCTGCGCATGATCCGGCCGGACAAGCAGTTTACCGAGGACGAGGCGCATTTGCTGGACATGATGCTGATGCTTCACGCGGAGCACGGCGGCGGCAACAACTCGACCTTCGTCTGCCGCGCGATCTCCTCCAGCATGACGGACACCTACAGCGCCATCGCGGGTGCGGTCGGCTCGCTCAAGGGCCCGCTGCACGGCGGCGCGAACGCCAAGGTGATGGAGATGCTCCACTATGTGCGCGAAAACACCGATCCGGCGGACGACGGCTCCGTGACCGATTATCTCAACCGTCTGCTGGACCGCGAGGCGGGCGACCACTCCGGCAAGCTCTACGGTCTGGGACACGCGGTCTATACGATGTCAGACCCGCGCGCGGTGATGCTCAAGAAATACGCCCGGAGCATGGCGGAGAAAAAGGGCTTCACGGCGGATTTTGAGCTGCTGGAAAAGATCGAGACGCTTGGGATCCGGCTGCTTCAGGAGCGCAGACGCTCGGACACGCCGATGTGCGCCAACGTCGATCTCTATTCCGGCCTTGTGTATACGATGCTTGGCATACCGGAGGAGCTGTTTACGCCGCTGTTTGCCTCCGCGAGAATTTCCGGCTGGTGCGCAAACCGGATCGAAGAGATACTGACCGGAAAGCGCATCATGCGTCCGGCCTACCGCGCCGTCACCATCCGGGGCGAATACGTTCCCATTGAGGCGCGCACGCCGCAGCTGCTGCCGGAGGCGTAATCGGAGACCGGCGGCACGATTTGTGCCGAATGCTGAAAGTATGGGAAGAAGCCGGGACGGATTTGTTGGGATTCCCGATTGACTTTGCTGATTTAAAGCAGTATGATGTGAGCGTAAGAAATCAAGCGGGTTTTTTACCGAAGCCGCGCCGCAGGGGAAGGAGAGACGACCATGACTCGCAGAGAAAACGTCAATTGCAGCCGCTGCGCCGAAGGTCTGTCTGCATACTCCTATTATTACTTTATGAAGGTCTGCTTTGCAGGCCTTTATTTTGCATCCCGAAAGCATACGGTTCGGATAGAGCAGCCCGAGGATCGTTTTTGATCTGTCTTTGGAAATTGCGGGGCGCTGTCCGAAGGGACGGCGCCCCGTTGTTTTATTCCGGCACCTCCGCGTATCCGGTCCTGCCAATGCAAATGCAAAACCAATCATGCAAAGGAGAAAAAATCATGAAAAAGAAAATTCTTGCGATCATTCTTGCAGCGGCCATGCTGCTGACGTTGGCGGCCTGCGCGTCCACGGCTGCGCCGTCGGAAAATCAGGGCACATCTGCGGAAACGCCCGCTTCCGGCGAGACGGCTGAGGGCAAGACCTATGTTGTCGGTATCTGTCAGCTCGCCCAGCACGTCGCGCTCGACGCGGCTACGCAGGGCTTCAAGGATGCACTGGTGGAGGAGCTTGGCGACGCGGTGACGTTTGAAGAGCAGAATGCCTCCGGCGATATTCCCACCTGCAGCACGATCTGCACCGGCTTTGCCGCCTCCAACGTCGATCTGATCCTTGCAAATGCGACGCCTGCGCTTCAAGCGGCCGTCTCCGCGACGCAGACCATCCCCATCCTCGGCACGGCCGTCACGGAATACGGCGTGGCGCTGGACATTGAGGGCTTCAACGGCACCGTCGGCGGCAACGTCTCCGGCACCTCCGATCTGGCTCCGCTCGACCAGCAGGCGCAGATGCTTCTTGAACTGGTCCCGGATGCAAAAACGGCCGGCATTCTTTACTGCTCCGCAGAACCGAACTCCGTCTATCAGTCGGACGTCGTCAAGCAGTACCTTGAGAACGCGGGCTTGACGGTCAATGTCTACACCTTCGCGGACTCCAACGATGTTTCCGCCGTTACGGCGACGGCCTGTGCGGAGTGCGACGCGCTCTACATCCCGACCGACAATACCGCGGCCTCCTGCACCGAGGCGATCAATAACGTCGCGGAGCCTGCCGGTATTCCCATCGTTACCGGTGAGGAAGGCCTCTGCAAGGGCTGCGGCATCGCAACGCTTTCCATCAGCTACTACGATCTCGGCGTGACCACCGGCAAGATGGCCGCGAAGATCCTGACCGGCGAGGCCGATATCTCCGAAATGCCCATCGAATACTTCCAGAATCCTGTGAAGAAGTACGCCGCAGAGCGCTGCGCGGCGCTTGGCATTGCGATCCCCTCTGATTACGTTGCCATTGAAGGCTGAGACGTTCTCCGGTCAGAAATAATGCTTTGAAATGAGGCTTCCGACATGGACCTATCCGCTTACTTCGCTTCTCTGAATCTTCTGAATCTGCTTTCACGAATGCCTGCTGCGGTGGCACAGGGCCTGATCTGGGGCCTGATGGCGCTGGGCGTGTTCGTCACGTTCCGCCTGCTCGACATCGCCGATCTGACGGTGGACGGCTCGTTTGCGACGGGCGGCGCGGTCACGGTCATGCTCCTGCTGGCCGGATGGCCGGCATGGGCGGCGCTGCTGGCAGCCATTCTGGCGGGCGTGCTGACGGGCCTGTGCACAGGCTGGCTGCACACGAAGCTGGGCATTCCGGCCATTCTGGCGGGTATCCTGACGCAGTTTTCCCTGTATTCCATCAACCTGCGCATCATGGCCGGAAAGGCCAACCAGACGGCCAGCATCAAGAAATTCGGAATGTTTTGGGACGCGGAGAGCGGCGGAAGGGGCCTGCTCGTGTCCTCGCTGCACATCCCGCAGGCCATCGCAGTCGGCGCAGTGCTGGCGGCGCTAGTGATCGGACTGTTCTACTGGTATTTCGGAACGGAGCAGGGCAGCGCCCTCCGCGCGACCGGCTCCAATCCCGCCATGAGCCGCGCACAGGGCATTCACATCGAGACGATGAAGGTGATCGGCCTCGGCCTGTCCAACGGCATGGTCGCGCTGGCGGGCGGACTTATGACGCAGTATCAGGGCACGGCGGACGTGAACATGGGCCGCGGCGCCATCGTCATTGGCCTTGCCGCCATCATTATCGGCGAGGTGCTCTGCGACGCGATCTTCAAAAAGGGCTGCAATTTTGCCGTCCGTCTGGCGTTTGTGGTGCTCGGCGGCGTGATCTACTACGCCGTCATGGTCATTATCCTCTGGCTCCGGCTCGATCCGAACGACCTGAAGCTCTTCACCGCCATTATCGTTGCGATTTTCCTTGCCGTGCCGCATTTGCAGGCGCAGGCCAAAAGCTCCTTCTCCCACGCGAAGAAGATGAGCCAACAGGGAAGGAGTAAGAGATCATGCTGAAGCTCGAACATATTGCAAAAACCTTCAATCCGGGCACCATCAATGAAAAGCACGCCATCCGCGACCTGAGCCTTGAGCTGGCCGACGGCGATTTCGTCACGGTCATCGGCGGCAACGGTGCGGGCAAATCCACGCTGCTGAACGCCGTTGCGGGCGTTTGGCCGGTGGATGCCGGCTCGATCTTCATCGGCGGCGAGGACGTCACCGGAATGCCGGAGTATAAGCGCGCGCAGTTCATCGGCCGCGTTTTTCAGGACCCCATGATGGGCACCGCGCCGAATATGCAGATCGAAGAAAATCTGGCGCTGGCAAACCGGCGCGGGAAGAAGCGCGGGCTTCGCTGGGGCGTGACGCAGGCAGAGCGGGAGAATTACCGCCAGCTGCTTACGGGCCTTGGCCTTGGGCTGGAAAAGCGCATGACCGCAAAGGTCGGCCTGCTTTCCGGCGGCCAGCGGCAGGCACTGACGCTTCTGATGGCGGCGCTGCAAACGCCGAAGCTCCTCCTGCTCGACGAGCACACGGCGGCCCTCGACCCGGCGACGGCGGCGAAGGTGCTGGAGCTGTCGGACAAGATCATTCAGGAGCACCACTTGACGGCCATGATGATCACGCACAATATGACCGACGCCATCCGCCACGGCAACCGCCTGATTATGATGGATCGCGGACGGATCGTGCTGGATATCTCCGGCGAGGAGAAGAAACGCCTGACAAAGGCGGACCTTCTTGCGCGCTTTGCGGAAAAGGCAGGCGTGCAGGAGGAAACGGACGCCGTCCTGCTGTCCTGAGGCGGGCTGCGTCAGAAACGAAAAACGGATAACCGCACTTGCGCCTCCCGCCGTTCCGCTCGGAACGCGGGAGGCTTTCGTTGTCTGCGGTACGGCAGGATACAGGATATGGGGCTTGCATTGCGGGCGCAAAGCTGATATAATAGAACAAAGGTTCGAAGGAGGCGAAGCGATGCTGAGCAAAAATGTTCCGGTGCAGATGATCGCGCACTGCGGCGCGGACGGCTCGATGCAGCCGCTGCGCTTCCGGTTCGAGGATGCGGAGCATGTGCTCCATACAGTCCGGATCAGTGAGGTGCTCGACAGCCGGAGGGTGGAATACGTCGGGATCGAGGCGTTTCTGTTCGTCTGCAAGGCTGTGACGGAGGGGGCGGAGCGGCTGTTTGAGCTGCGCTACACCGTCCGCAGCCATCGATGGTCGCTGGTGCGGGAGATCTACTGATGGCAGAACAGATCGTATTTCATATCGATGTCAACAGCGCGTTCTTGTCGTGGACGGCGGCGCACCGGATGTGCGTTCTGGGGGACGGCTTCGACCTGCGGACGGTGCCGTCGGCCGTGGCGGGCGACAAAAAATCGCGCCACAGCATCATTCTGGCCAAGAGCGGCCCAGCGAAGAAATTCGGCATCCAGACCGGCGAGCCGCTGGGCAAGGCGATGGAAAAATGTCCGAATCTGGTCGTGGTGGAGCCGGATTATGAGCTTTACGTCACAGCCTCGAGAAGCCTGATCGCCATGCTGCGCGAATATTCACCGCTTGTGGAGCAGTTTTCCATCGACGAGGCGTGGATCGACATGACCGGTACGACGGGACTTTACGGCCCACCGGTGCTGGCGGCGGACCGGCTGCGGGAGCGCATTCACAGAGAGCTTGGCTTCACGGTCAACATCGGCATTTCCTGCAACAAGCTGCTGGCGAAAATGGCGGGGGATTTTGAAAAGCCGGACAAAACGCATACGCTTTTTCCGGCGGAGATCCCGGCGAAGCTCTGGCCGCTGCCGGTGCGGGAGCTGTTCATGGTCGGCCGTGCGACGGAAAAAAGGCTGAAGCTGATGGGCATTCGCACGATCGGCGAGCTGGCAAACACCGACCCGGCATTCCTGCGGAGCCGTCTGGGAAAGCAGGGCGAGATCGTCTGGCAGTTTGCCAACGGGCGCGACGCCGGACTTGTCCGGCAGGAGGCGGAGGCCAACAAGGGCTACGGAAACTCCTTCACCACACCGCGCGACGTGACGGAGATGGATTACGGGCGGCAGGTGCTGCTGTCGCTGTGCGAGACGGTCGGGATGCGCCTGCGGCGCGACGGGCAGGCGGGCGCGTGCATGACGGTGCATCTGCGCTCGAGCAGCTTTGAAAACTGGTCGCGGCAGCGGCAGATGGCCAGCGCGACGAACGTGACGGCGGAGCTTTACCGGCAGGCATGTCAGGTGTTTTCACAGATGTGGGACGGAAAAACGCCCCTGCGCCAGCTCGGCGTGCAGATCACGCAGCTGTCGGACGGACGCTTCCGGCAGTACAGTCTTTTTGACGAGGGCGATTACGACCGGCTGGAAAAGCTGGATACGGCGGTGGACGCTATCCGGGAAAAATTCGGAGAAAAGGCGATCGTCCGCGCGACGTTCCTCTCCGGCGAGACGGAGAGCATGGCGGGCGGCCTTTCCAAGGAGCGAAGGACCGGCGTGACCAAGCCGGTCTGAGCGCGTCGCCGAAGCTTGACATTCGTTCAGAAGAAAAAGAACACAAAAACGCTGTGCGTATAAACAGACGAAATGCCGCCTTGGGGCACCCTCCGTAAGGAAGATGCCCCAACTGCTTTACATTTGACTCCTTTTCGGATTGTGTTGTCACAATCCGATGCTCGCTATCCCTATGGACTCGGTGACGTATGCTTCGTATTATTTGTTTATAACTTCTTTGTACCAAGTTGGAACGGGTTTTGTCATATTATCATACCAACTTAGTACATCTTTTGCTTGATTTACCATTACTTGAATTTCGCTCTGACCAAAAGGAATTGCCCAAGGCACAGAAGATAAAGTATTACTGCTGATATAAAGTGCGAGCAACTCCCAAAACTGAACCGGCACATCATTATCGAAGTACCCGTTTACCATCCCGGTTGCAAATAAAGGAGAAGCTTGAGCACACCACACAATGCGGTTAAATTCTTCCCACGGATCTCCAAAGTCATTTCTGTTAAAATCAATAATGTAAAGTTGCTTATCATTCCCTATCATCATATTGCCGATATGATAATCTCCGTGCTGATAAGTTCGAGGGCGACCGATGAGTAAATATCTGTGAGCATTAATGTAATCAATGAAGGCTTGCCCATTTTCGTACTTGATAGGACATTCTTCATACATTTTGATTTTGCGGTCTGCTTTACGATTAAAGTAAATTTCCCAATCTTCTATTCCTTTGGGAGCTGGGATTTTGTGAATCTCCTTCAGTATTCTTCCCGCTTCAAAACCATAAGAATATTGTTCTTCGCATGTTAAATTATGTACATTTTCTTCTACATCAACGCCATCTATCCAAGTTTGAATAGAATAAACTCCTTCATCAGATGTACCGAACTCTGAAGGTTTGCACATTGGCACACCGAGAGTTGCTACCTGACTCATAAGTTCATATTCACTTTTCTTTCTGTCATACTGTTCAATCGGAGAAACACGAAGCAAAAATCTTTTTCCTTGTTCGTCAGTAAGACAGTATTTTTTATCTTCTGACCAACCTTTATCTATTAGTTGCTTTGTAATAAACTTATGTTGTGGCACAGTCTTTCCCTCCTTCAGATAGCAAATAGTTATTTGCTATCTGAAAATTATTATATCATAAAATGATTTTTCCGCAAACCAGTCATTTTGACGACTTACAAAAGCAAAAAGGGAAATGACTTCCTTGCGGAGTGTTTCCCTTATGGCGGCATTTTCTGTTTTCCGGCGGCAACAGGCCGCGAAGGAAATGCATCGGAATTATTTTCCCCTCGGGAGTTGACAAACGGCCGTATCTGCGCTATTATCGACATATGACGAAAACAAAACGACGCCCGGGCCGCATTTCCGGACGCCAAACGCGGAATACTGAGAGAAACGGTCTCGGAAAGGGAAGCGGGAAAACATGAAGCAAAGATTCAATGTGACGGGAATGACCTGCTCGGCTTGCAGCGCACGTGTGGAGCGCGTGACGAGCCAGCTGGCGGGCGTGCGGAAGGCGGAGGTCAATCTGCTGGCCGGACGCATGGATGTGGAGTACGATGAAAATGTGCTCACGCCGCAGGCGATCATCGACGCAGTGACGCGCGAGGGCTACGGTGCGGAGCTTGCGGATCTGCACCATCCGTCCCGGAAAAATGCGGAGCAGGAGAAGCGGCTGAAAAACATGCAGACCCGCATCTGGGTCTCGGCGGTGTCCCTGCTGCTTTTGATGTATGTCTCGATGGGGCACATGATCGGCCTGCCGATGCCGCACATTTTCCACGACGGGATGCGCGGCTTCCTGATCCTGGCCGCGACGGAGTTTGTGTTCCTGCTGCCGATCCTGATCGTGAACCGTGCGTTCTTCACGAGCGGCTTTGCGAAGCTGTTCCACGGTGCGCCCAATATGGATACGCTCGTTGCGATCGGCTCCGCTGCCGGTGTGATCTACAGCTTCTATGCCATTGCCACGGGCGAGACGATGGGCCTGTATTTCGAATCCTCCGGTATGATCCTGACGCTGGTCACGCTCGGCAAATACTTTGAGACGCGCGCCAAGGGCAAGACCGGTCAGGCCATCGAAAAGCTGATGGACCTGTCTCCGAAAACGGCCTATGTCGAGCGAGACGGCAAGGAGGCCGAGCTTCCGGTCGAGGAGGTCACAGCGGGCGATATCGTCGCGGTGCGTCCCGGCGGACGGATCCCGGTGGACGGCGTTGTGATCTCGGGCAGCTCCGCCGTAGACGAGAGCGCTTTGACCGGCGAAAGCATGCCGGTAGAGAAGAAGGCGGGCGACAAGGTCGCCGCCGCGACCATCAACAAGACCGGCTACCTCCGCTTCCGCGCGGAGAAGGTCGGCGAGGACACGACGCTGGCGCAGATCATCCGGCTGGTCGAGGAGGCGGGCGGCTCCAAGGCGCCCATCGCGCGGCTTGCGGATAAGATCGCGGGCGTGTTCGTGCCGGTCGTGATGTGCATCGCGCTCGCGGCGACGGTCGTCTGGCTGCTGCTTGGAAAGACGGTGGACTACGCGCTGAGCGTCGGCATTTCGGTGCTGGTCATTTCCTGCCCGTGCGCGCTGGGACTGGCGACGCCGGTGGCGATCATGGTCGGTACGGGCCGCGGCGCGGAGCTAGGCGTGCTCTTCAAGTCGGCGGAATCGCTGGAGGAGCTGCATAAGATCAACACCGTCGTCATGGACAAGACCGGTACGCTGACCGAGGGAAAGCCGGTCGTGACCGATCTGCGGCCGAATGGACTTTCGGAAAAGGAGCTGCTGACGCTGGCGGCCGGACTGGAAAAGCAGTCGGAGCATCCGCTGGCGGAGGCAATCGTCCGCAGGGCGGACGAGGAAAAGCTCACTGCGCCAGAGGCGGTGAATTTCCGTTCCGTGCCCGGAAAGGGCGTGGAGGCGGAGCTTGACGGCGTGAAATACTGCGCCGGAAACCGGGCCTTCCTCACGGAGTACGGGGTCGCGGTCGAAACGGCGGAGACGTTCGCAGAGGAGGGCAAAACACCGCTCTATTTTGCGGCGGCGGACGGCCGCTTCCTCGGAACCATCGCCGTTGCGGACGTGGAGAAAAAGACCTCGCGGCAGGCTGTGGAGGCGCTCCGCGCGCGGCATATGGAGGTCGTGCTCCTGACCGGCGACAATGAGCGGACGGCGAATGTCATCGCAAAGCGGCTGGGCATCACGCGCGTGATCTCCGGTGTGCTTCCGGCGGACAAGGAAAAGACGATCCGCGCGCTTCAGGAGGAGGGCAAGGTCGTGGCGATGGTCGGCGACGGCATCAACGACGCGCCCGCGCTCATGCGGGCGGATGTCGGCGTGGCCATCGGCGCAGGCACGGATATCGCCATGGAGTCGGCGGACGTGGTGCTGATGCGCTCGGACCCGATGGACGTGGTGCGGGCAGTCGATCTCAGCCGCGCGGTCATTCGGAATATCAAGGAAAACCTGTTCTGGGCGTTCTTCTATAATACGCTCGGCATTCCGGTGGCGGCGGGCGTCCTGATCCCGCTGGGTATCAAGCTCAGCCCCATGATCGGCGCGGCGGCCATGAGCCTCAGCTCCGTGTTCGTCGTGACGAACGCGCTGCGCCTGCGCTTTTTCAAGCCGAAAAATGCCGTCGCCGATGGGCAGACGGAGGAAAAAACAACGATCCAGTCAAATGAGGAGGAGCAGACAATGAAAACAGTTCTTCAGGTAGAGGGTATGATGTGCGGCCACTGCAAGGCCCATGTGGAAAAAGCGCTTCTGGCAGTCCCAGGCGTCGAGAGTGCCGAGGCTGATCTGGACACCAAGACCGCGACGGTCATGGGCAATGCCGACCGCACAGCGCTGATCGCGGCGGTCAAGGAAGCCGGATACGAAGCGAAATAAGCAAGACCGTTAAAATGCAGAAAAGCTCCTGTACCCTTGGGGTACAGGAGCTTTGCATCTGAAAAAGAAGATGCGAACGCTCAGAGTCTTGCAACACCGCTCCTTCTGGCGGCCTCGGCGACGGCCTTTGCAACGGCGGGGCCGACGCGCGGGTCGAAGGCGGCGGGGATGATATAGTCCTCGTTCAGCTCCTCGTCGGAGATAAGCTCCGCCAGCGCATGCGCGGCGGCGATGTTCATTTCGTCGTTGATATCGCTGGCGCGGACGTCAAATGTGCCGCGGAAGATGCCGGGGAAGGCCAGAACGTTGTTGATCTGGTTGGGATAATCGCTGCGGCCAGTGGAGACGACCTTTGCACCGCCTGCCTTGGCGTCCTCCGGGAAAATTTCCGGCGTCGGGTTGGCGCAGGCAAAGACGATGGCGTCCCGGTTCATCGTCCGCACCATCTCGGTCGTGACGGTGCCGGGCGCGGAAACGCCGATGAACACATCCGCGCCGACGAGCTGCTCAGCGAGCGTGCCGGGTTTACGTTCGAGGTTCGTGACCTCGGCCATTTCCTGCTTGATCCAGTTGAGGCCCTCGCGGCCCTTGTAAATAGCGCCCTTGCGGTCGCACATCGTGATATTCCGGTAGCCTGCCGAAAGCAGCAGCTTGACGATGGCGATGGCCGCCGCGCCTGCGCCGGAGGTCACGACCTTCACGTCCTCCTTCTTCTTGCCGACGACCTTCAGCGCGTTCGTCAGACCGGCCAGCGTGATGACCGCCGTGCCGTGCTGGTCGTCGTGGAAAACGGGAATATCGCATTTTTCCTTGAGCTTGCGTTCAATTTCAAAGCAGCGCGGCGCGGAGATATCCTCCAGATTGATGCCGCCGAAGCTGCCGGAGATGAGATAGACCGCATTCACAAATTCGTCCACATCGTGCGTTTTTACGCAGAGCGGGAAGGCATCCACGTCGCCGAAGGACTTGAACAGAACGCATTTTCCCTCCATAACGGGCATTCCGGCCTCCGGGCCGATGTCCCCAAGGCCGAGGACGGCGCTGCCGTCGGTGATGACGGCACAGAGATTCCAGCGGCGCGTCAGCTCGTAGCTTTTGTTCACGTCCTTCTGGATCTCCAGACACGGCTGGGCTACGCCAGGCGTGTAGGCGAGGGAGAGATCGTCTTTGGTTGCAACGGGAACGGTCGCATTGACTTCGATTTTGCCCTTCCACTGCGCGTGCAGCCGAAGGGACTCTTTTGCATAATCCATAGTAACCTGCTTTCTTTTCGGCTCTGAGACATGCGGCACGTCGAACGGGTCGCATGGTCAGGGTAATTGTGGCCGCCGTTTCTGGGGGGACCCGGCGGAATGATCTGTGGGACACACTGAACGGATCCGGCCAGAACCATGAGCTGTAATCAGCTTACCCTGCAACAGCATAAACGATTCTGCCCGCCGCGTCAAGTACAGACTGCGTGAAAAAGTCGGAAGTCCGGCAGATAGGAAAAGCCCCGGCAGGAATACCTGCCGGGGCTTCGATGCGTTTCCGCGTGGCGCCGGAAAATCAGTCGGCAAAATCGGCCGCGTCGGGATCAGGCTTCGGGAAGAAGCGGGAGACGAGCCGCTTGCAGGGGCAGCTGCCGTCGCCGGAGCGCTTGGAAAGGATCCTGCAAACCAGAACGGCTGCGCCGACTACGGCGGCGATGGCTGCGGCGATGGCAAGGATCTTGCCGATGCAGCTGCGTTTTTCATTGGACTGACACATAAGAGCTCCTCCATTCAAAAAAGTCTAAGGAAGTTCTGATTAAATCAGCGGCTGTGGACGGCGAGAGATTTTTCGTCAAGACAAGGTTTGAAAAACGTGGGAATACTGTATGTATTTCTCGTTTTTCAAACCGCAGGATTGGCGGAAAAGATCCGTCGTCCGCGGTCGGGGATTTATTCAGAGGTTCCCTAAGGTATGATGGTATGTACAGGGCGCTTCACGCCTGCAAATTCGAAATGCGTCCCCGGAGCGTGCGCTTCGGGAGCGAAAACCGGCAGGCAAAACGCTCCGCTGTTTCTGCGGAAAAATCGGGAATGCTCGGCAGGCTCAGGCCTCCGGCCTTGCGCAGCGGCGCAAAGCGCTGTCCGCGAAGTCCTCAAAGAACACGCTCAGCCGGTCTACGCTTTCGTCGATATCGTCCTCCATGCGGTTCCAGAGGAACTGCACGAAAAACCCGATGAAGGCATAGCGGCAGAAGCTGGAGATGCATTTCAGATCCGCTTCCTCCATCTGACGGCCGGAGGCGCGCAGGCAGACGAGATGGTAGAAAACGTCGTCCGTGCTAGTGAAAACGTATTGCTCCAGCTGGTCACGCGAAAGCGAATTGAAAACGTGGTAGATCGTCTTGGAATGCGCCTTGCAGTCGCGGAGCATGGCCTTCGCGGCGGAGACCCAGTCGAGGCTTTCATCACTGAGCTGCATGTACTGGTCAAACTCCATGTGAAACCAGACGTTCAGCAGCGCATAGATATCCTGATAATGATAATAGAAGGTGTTGGGGCTGATCTCGCAGCGCCGGACGAGTGCAGACACGGTGATCTTGTCAAACGGCATCTCCTCCAGCATCTGCTGGAAGGTGCGCATGATCGCTTTCTGTGTATACAGCGCCATGGCTGGCCTCCTTTATGATCGGTTCAACCCTATCATACCCTAAAACTGCATTTTTTGCAAGCGTTCGTTGGAATTCGGCGCGGATGGTCAGACGCCGGTGTAGCTGAGGCAGTAGGGACGGAGCGTGCAGCGCTCACAGGCGGGCTTGCGCGCCGTGCAGACCGCGCGGCCGTGCAGAACGATGCGGTGGCAGAAATCGGACGATTCCTCCGGCGGCAGGATCGCGCGGAGCTGCCGCTCGACCTTTTCCGGCTCCTTGCCGCTTGCAAGGCCGAGCTTATTGGTGATGCGGATGCAGTGCGTGTCGCACACGACTGCGCCCGGCGCTTTGTAGAGGTCTCCAAGCAGCAGATTTGCGGTCTTGCGTCCGACGCCGGGAAGCGTCAGAAGCTCCTCCATCGTGCCGGGGACCCTTCCGCCGAAGCGCTCAAGCAGCATCTGACAGGAGAGGACGATGTCCCGCGCCTTGTTGTGATAGAAGCCGCAGGAGCGGACATAGCCCTCAACCTCGGAGATATCCGCCTGCGCCAGCGATTCCAGCGTCGGATAGCGCGCAAAGAGCGCAGGTGTGACCAGATTGACGCGCTCGTCGGTACACTGCGCCGATAAACGCACGGCGATCATCAGCTCATAATCCTTTTCATATTCCAGCGCGCAGCGCGGATCGGGATAGCTTTCCTTCAAGGCCTCCACAACGCCTGCGACCCGTTCCTGAATGTCCATAAGCGCCTCCTGCTTTCTGTTTTGCATATTATAGCATACGGCAGCAAGAAAGGGAACACAAAGCACAGACTTGTATTTTAGAATAAAATTTCGTATAATGGAAGCAGAAAATGCTGCGGCGGCATAAAGGCGCGGCATTCGGAAACACAAAGGAGGCGGACGCATGTATCAGCCGCTGGCAGACGTACTCCGGCCGACCACGCTGGACGAGGTCTGCGGACAGGAGCATATACTTGGAGAAAACGGCCTTCTGCGCCGGATCATTCTTTCCGGCAATGTGCCGAACATGATCTTTTATGGCCCTTCCGGCACCGGGAAAACAACGGTCGCCAATCTGATCGCCGCGCAGACGCAGCGCAAGCTCTGCAAGCTCAACGCGACAACGGCCTCCTCCGGAGATATCAAGGAGATCTATTCCCAGCTGGACACGTTTCTGGCTCCGAACGGCGTTCTGCTCTATCTCGACGAGATCCAGTACTTCAATAAAAAGCAGCAGCAGACACTGCTGGAATACATCGAAAACGGAAAGATCACCCTGATCGCATCCACGACGGAGAATCCATATTTCTACATCTATAATGCCATTTTGTCCCGCTGCTCGGTCTTTGAGTTCAAGCCGATCTCGCCTGCGGGCGTGCAGAAGGCAATTTGCCGCGCCGTGCGCTATCTGGAGCAGCAGAATGCTGTGACGGCGGAGGCGGAGCCGGGCGTGTGGGAGCATGTCGCCAGCGCCTGCGGCGGCGATATCCGCAAGGCGATGAACGCGGTGGAGCTGCTGTTTTCGGCAGGACGCATCGAAAACGGGCGCGTGTATCTGACGATGGACGACGCGCGGCAGCTCTCGCAGCGGACGGCGATGCGCTATGACAAGGACGGGGACGATCACTATGACTGCCTTTCGGCGCTGATGAAGTCCATCCGCGGCTCCGACCCGGACGCCGCCGTGCATTATCTGGCGCGGTTCCTCGAGGCGGGCGACCTGCCTCCGGCGTGCCGGAGAATTCTGTGCTCCGCGTGCGAGGACATCGGTCTTGCCTATCCGCAGGCCATTCCCATCGTGAAGGCCTGCGTGGACAGCGCGCTCCAGCTGGGTATGCCGGAGGCGCGACTGCCGCTGGCCGACGCGGTGATCCTGCTGGCGACGGCTCCGAAGTCGAACTCCGGCTATCTGGCGATCGCCGCAGCGATGGGGGATATCAAGGCCGGAAAGGCCGGGCCCATCCCGCGTGAGCTGCAAAACGTTCACGCCGACGGCACGGGCTTTGAACGGGAGCAGGGCTACCTTTATCCGCACGACTATCCGGGCCACTGGGTGCGGCAGCAGTACCTGCCGGACACGCTGAAGGACCGGAAGTACTATGAATACGGCCCGAACAAGACCGAGCAGGCGGCGAAGCGCTACTGGGACGAGCTGCGCAGGCTGTCAGGAGAGAAACGGGTGGATGGCTGACGGCGCCTTGTAGCACCAGCCTGCGGTGCTTCCAGCGGTGCGGAAGTAATGCAGCGGCTTTGGCGCGGGCGCGGTATCCAGGCGGCGGAGCACGGTGAGCTTGAGCTTGCAGCGCTCCGGATGTATGGATTTTATGTAAATGGAAACGGCGTCGCCGGGCTGAACATCCGGTACGGGGTCGGCGAGACCGGAGAGATTCGGCGTCAGCTCTATGAATACGCCATAGTCCTGCACGCTGCGGACGATCCCGGTCACGGTCTGACCCTGCCGGAAGCCTGCGGCGTTCTCGCTCCATGTGCCGAGCAGCTCCTTGAGCGACAGAGAAATGCGCTGGCGGAGCGGATCGACGGCGGAAACGGCGGCATAGATCGTCTCGTTCTCCGTCAGAAGCTCCGAGGCGTGCCGCAGACGCGAGACACAGAGGCTTTCCAGCCCGATCAGCGCCGGAACGCCGCAGCCGGCGTCGCAGAACGCGCCGAAGGCCGTGCAGCTCGTGACGACGGCGGGCAGGATCGTGCCCGGCTCGAGCTGGAGAAGATACGACAGCGCCTGAAGCTGCGCCGCGCGCCGGGAGAGAAGCACCTCGCCCTCCGGCGATACGCTCACCACGCGGAAACAGACGGGCTTTCCGACACGGACAAGAATGGCGATATCGCGCGTCTGGCCCTCCGGAATGCCGAGCGCGGCCTCCTCGCGCGGGATCCTGCCCGTGCAGCAGCCGAGATCGACATAGAGATCGTGCTTTTCGTCGCACAGGACGGCGGTCGCCTGCAAAATGCGCCCGGTGAGCATGGCTTCGCGGAGTGCTTCGAGTGAAAAGGGCTGCGGATGAAAGTCCACGCCCTCCGGCAGATAGATATTCATAGAAGGTCCCCTTTACAATGACGAGATACACCATGATATGCGCCGACGCATCGTTCGGGCAGAGATTTTGCAAGGGTGTATTTGAAAACCGGAAATGTGACCGGCGACGCGAAAAACGCTGTCCGGACGCGCTGACAGTTTTCGGATACACCCAAAGGAAAGGCGGTTACGGTATGGACGTACAGCTCAAAGACATTCTGGTCATGAAAAAAGCGCATCCCTGCGGCGAATGCCGGTGGGAGGTGCTGCGCACGGGTATGGATTTCCGCCTGCGCTGCCTTGGCTGCGGGCGGGAGGTCCTGCTGCCGAGAAGCAAGGCGGAAAAGGGCATCCGCCAGATCCTCCGGGACGGGCAGAGCATCCCCACCAAATAAAGCGAAACATGACGAGCGACAGGCCGCAGTTCCGTTTGGAATTGCGACCTGTTTTTTGTCCGGCCCGGCGTATACTTTGTCCATGAGCCATCCGGTGCGGAGGGCCTGCGAACGGAGGGACGGCATGACGGTATATCTAGACGAGCTTTTTTTGCTCAACGCGGCGCTCAATTACCTGCTCCTGCTGGGAAGCGCCCGGCTGGGCGGCGGCGTCATCCGCCATGGACGGCTCGCGCTGGCGGCGGCGCTCGGCGGGGTATATGCGGCAGCGGCGCTCTGGCCGCCGCTTGCGTTTTTCCGGGCGCTGGGGATGAAGGCGGTGGCGCTTGCGCTGATGCTGCTGGCGGCGTTCGGGCCTGCGCGCAGGACGGTGCGCCTGGGGGCGCTGTTCCTTGCGCTGGCCTTCTGCCTTGGCGGCGTGACGCTCCTGTGCGTGCAGCTGCTTGGAACGGGCCTGCTGCTGCTTTCCTCCGGCGCGTATTATCCGGTCAGCATGGCGGGACTCCTGACGCTGGGCGGGAGCCTGTATCTGATCGCTTACGTCGTGTTTTCCCACATCGCAGAGCATGGCGGCGGAGAGATCGTCCCGGTGACGCTCTCCTTGGGTGTGCACAGCGTGCAGGTGCGCGCGCTCCGGGATACGGGAAACACGCTCCGCGACCCGATCACAAACGAGCGGGTGCTTGTGACGGACTGGCAGACGGCGGCGTCGCTCCTGCCGGAGGCCGGATTGGACGCGGAGCGGCTGGCGAGGCCGGATACGCTGCTGACGGCACTTGCCACAGAGTGTCCGGGGCTGCGCTTCCGGCTGATCCCGTACTGCGCGGTGGGAACGCAGGCGGGGCTGTTGCTCGCGGTGCGCTGCACGGCGGAAGAGAAGAATGGAAAAACGAAGCAGATACTGACGGCGTTTTCTCCAACACCGGTGTCGGACGGTGGAAGCTTCAACGCTTTGACGGGAGGGGTATTATGAAAATTCATGTGAAGGAGCTGCTGCGGCGGCTCGGGCTTTTGCAGCCCGCGAAGCTCATGTATATCGGCGGGAGCGACGTTCTGCCGCCTCCGCTCAAGCCGGCGGAGGAACAGGCGCTGCTGGCGCGGCTTGCGGAAGGGGAGGAGGCGGCGCGGCAGAAGCTCATCGAGCGCAATCTCCGGCTGGTCGTTTACATTGCAAGACGCTTTGAGAATACCGGCATCAACATTGAGGACCTCATCTCCATCGGAACGATCGGACTCATCAAGGCCATCGGCACCTTCCGCGCGGACAGGAACATCAAGCTGGCGACGTATTCCTCCCGGTGCATAGAAAACGAGATTTTAATGTATATTCGGAAGATATCCGGTCAGAAAACGGAGGTCTCGCTTGACGAGCCGATCAATACCGACTGGGACGGAAACGAGCTGCTGCTGTCGGACGTGCTCGGAACGGAAGGAGACACTGTGATGCGTCCGATGGAGGACGACGTCGATCACCAGCTGCTTTTGCAGGCATTGGAGCGACTGCCGGAACGGGAACGGCAGATCGTGACGCTGCGCTTCGGCCTCGGCGGACGGGAGGAAAAGACGCAGAAGGAGGTCGCAGAGCTGATGGGCATTTCGCAGTCCTATATTTCGAGGCTGGAAAAGCGCATCATGCTGCGCCTGCGGCGTGAGATCTCCCGGCAGATCTATGCATAGGGCGGCTGACGGTATAAATTCCAGTTGCAAAAAAATACGGCATATGCTAAAATATATCAATAAGATTTATCGATATACAGAGTGAAACAGAGGTAACATATGGCTGAAAAAGAGATCTCCCGGGCAACACTGAAACGGCTGCCGACGTATCTTTCGTATCTGAAGTCCATTTCCGGCGATGAGCATGTGAACATCTCCGCGACGGCGCTGGCGGGTGCGCTGCACATGGGCGAGGTGCAGGTCCGCAAGGATCTTGCACTGGTCAGCGACGGCGGACGGCCCAAGATCGGCTACAACCGGGAGAAGCTGATCGCGGACATCGAGGGCTTCCTCGGCTACGGCAATACGAACGACGCGGTCCTGATCGGTGCCGGCAAGCTGGGGCGGGCGCTGCTCGGCTACAGCGGCTTTGCGGAATATGGGCTGAATATCGTGGCCGCGTTTGACGCGAACGACGCGATCATCGGAACGAGCAAGAGCGGAAAGCCAATCATGCACATGTCCCGGCTGGAGGAATTCTGCCGCCGCAATAAGGTGCAGATCGGCATTATCACCGTCCCGGCGGAGGATGCGCAGAACGTGTGTGACCGCCTGATCGAATGCGGCATCCGCGCGATCTGGAACTTCGCGCCGAAGCATCTGGACGTTCCGGAGGATATCCTGGTGCAGAACGAAAACATGGCCGCGTCGCTGGCGCTGCTGTCCAAGCATCTGTCCTATAAGATCCACAGCGAGGAATGACCGGCTTTTGACCCGGAAAAGGAAGAAAATACTTGCTATTTCTCTTTCCGTGCGATATAATATCCCGGTAACGCCGGTGTGATGGAATTGGTAGACGTAGTGGACTCAAAATCCACCGCCAGCGATGGCGTGCCGGTTCGAGTCCGGCCACCGGCACCATGGCGAGTGTTCTTACAGCATTTGAAAGGCTGTTAAGAACACTCGCTTTTTTTCATACAGCGAGTTGACCTGGGGCGTAGTTGACAACTACGCCTTTTCTTGTATTTACCGACACCTGGGGTGCCGGAAGTGGAAACACATCAGGGATGAAGATGGCTCCCACACAGTTGTAATGGATCACAAGATGCTGCTCCCATATCCCGTCGATCTTTTCCGCCTGATGGACTTCGATGTGATCGATCAGCTCATTGAGCATCCTGGGGGTCAGAACCTTGGCTCTTGTGTATTTACGGACGGTGGAGATAAACATATCCGCCGTTACAGACTTGCTGCTGAGCTTGTCCATTTCAGCACGGAGGGTCTTGATCTTCTCGGATATGAGAATACAGTCTTTGAAGTCATTTCTTTGAAATTAAAGAGCCAGACAGAAAATGGAATTTCTTTCTCCGTCTGTGTGAGCAAAGGCGGCATCGTGCAGGAGCCCGATCGAACGATCTTTTTAGAGTTCGTCAATGGCCATTGGGAAGTTGTCAATGAAGGCTACTGATTGGATTCTCTGTCCTGTTTGCAAGAACAAAACGCGTACAAAAATTCGCCCCGATACAGTGCTCGAAAATTTTCCGCTTTACTGTCCAAAGTGTAGGCGGGAAACCGTCATCAATGTAAAACAATTTCATACGACAGTTATCAAAGAGCCAGACGCATAGACGCAGAGCCGATAACCCGTTGTCAACAGGCACACGGTTTATCGGCTTTTTTCCTTTGATAGCACTCTGCGCTGGTATCACAACAAGACCGTTGCAATCGGCCTTGCGGCGCAAAGCGGCGGTTTTGAAATATTGCATTTCAAGCCGCCGTTTTCCTTTTGAAAAAAAGGATTTACGGAGGGTGTGATAAAGTCGCCCTTTTTTAAGGATACGGCGGTGTCCGAGGAGGTATCGCCGTGTCCTTTTTACTTTTTCACAGAGCTCATGATCTGCACCAGCTAAAAAAAGCATAACCCCTCCATCGGAGCAGTCCGGCTTTGGATGTGAAATTAAATATCATGTAACACGAATTTTATTTACTCGCGTCCGCATAGCGTCATGCTGTGCGGGCGTTTTTATATGCCCCTGCTTCTGGTCACGGTGGCCAGAGGCTCCAAGGTGCCGGGGGCCGCCTGTTCTCCATTTCAATCCGCACTCACCAACCACCT
>ERZ791919.630-NODE-630-length-36868-cov-11.665852_pt1 | contig 36868 bp, 25 predicted proteins | sample MGYA00510137_ERZ791919 | MGnify/ENA primary metagenome ERZ791919 (study PRJEB30046, sample SAMN00792059) | human gut metagenome | study: EMG produced TPA metagenomics assembly of the A metagenome-wide association study of gut microbiota in type 2...
GCACGCCGTGCGGCCAGTTTCTCCCTGTATTTACTTACGTCAAGACCTTGTGCTTCCATTTGGTCAAGATCATTCTCTGTCATGGTTTTCTCCCATTCTGTTGCTGCATTTTTGAAAAGTGCCATAATCGTAAAACTTTTAAGATATTGTTGATCCTATTTTTTTCGGATTCTACCATTCGATTGCCTTCCAAGGGGAATCTTCTTTATTGAGAAGCGCTCCCACGACTTCATCCGCAGTCTCGTAGTCATCTGTTTCGCCTCTCCATATTCCGCGTCCCACGGCAAAGCTGTTGCCGTATTCTTCCCACGAATTGAAGGATTCCTTGGCTATGCCGGCAGTGGTTCTGATGGCTTCCCACATTTCGTCTTCATTGATGTAGCCGCAGATGAAAGCCCAACGGGCCATGTTCACGGCACGTACAAGGTCCCATGCCAGCACGGTTTCGGGCAGGTCCGCTTCCGTCGTTTCATTTACTCCCATTACAAATTCAGCTATCGTGAACGCATCGCCGATCTTGCTGTCCTCGTCCGCCTTTTCTTCCTCGGTGATGGCCTCGATTCCACGCTGGCGGATTTCAGTCAAGGCCGGATCCGCACCGGCATGTTGGCCTTCGTTCAGCAGCCATGAGATGGTCTCCAGGGCACTCTTCCTGTCAGTAACTTCCCACCATTCCTCAAGCATTTCCTTAAGGGTGTCCGTGCCTGCTGTACTTTCAAGGGAGTCCACGTTGTCATCGTTGTATAGGAACAGAGGAGCCCCATAAGCCAGAAGTCTGTTCTGTTCAGGTGTCAGGCTGTTGTCGCCCTTGCGGGTGATTTCCCAACCTGCATATACGTCAAAACCGTCCGAGAAATCCGGTAAACCTTCCGGCATGAATCCGGCATTCATTGCCTGCTGCATCATGTTCCCTGCGAACTCGATGTTTTTGCTGTAGGTCTCCATTATCGCCTCGGGATCCTGGGCGGATTCTGCCATCATCTTTGCCTGGTATGCCTGTGCCTGTGCAACTCCTGGGAACATCTCGGCCGAGTCCTGCATCAGCTTTTCATGCATCTTCATCAGGTCGGAGCCTTCAAATCCGGGTATGTTGCCATACAAGGCTTGCGCCTGTTCCAGTGCTGCTTTCATGGCCTGAGCCTGTGCTTCTCTTGCGATTTCCTCGGGTGTCTGAGGTGTCTTCTTGGTTTCTTCTGCCATATCTTTCTAATATTAAATTTGTTAATGAATATCTTACCTGTTTATTCCGCTCCGTTTTCAAGAAGTTTTTCCACGATTTCGTTGAAGCCGCGCTCTCCTGCATAGTACAGGGCCGTGTGCTGGAGGTTGTCTGAGATGCTAACATTCGCGTGAAATTCAAGCAGGACGGACACAAAATCGTTGTGGCCCTCCTTGGCTGCAAGAATAAGCGGGGTTTCCCCGTTGTCATTCTGTGCGTCAACCGCAGCTTTGGCCTTCAGCAGAGCCTCGCCTATAAAGCGGTTACCTGAAATGGCCGCGTAATGTATCGGGGCATTGCCGCTCAGCATAGCTTTGCCGGGATCGGCTCCGGCCCCGAGAAGAAGGTTGACCATGACAAGATTCCCCTGCATACAGGCGAGTATCAGCGGAGTCTCTCCGCCGTCATTCGTCGAATCAAGCATGGACTTGTCTGACAGGAGCAGCGTGCGGACAATTTCACCCTGTCCGTTATACACGGCCTGATGAAGCGGGGTGTTGCCACGTGCATCCCGGTCATTCCCGTACGAGAGTCGGGCGACCACTTCCCGCAGCCCGTGGGCTGTGGCATAGTCGATGGCCTTGTGGCCGGAGGCATCGGCGACCTCCGTATCGGCTCCCTGATCCATCAGGAAAAGGGCGGCATCTGTACGCTTGTTGTCAAGCAGGCATATCAGCGGGGTTCGTCCTTCATTGTCCGTCACGTTGATGTCGGCCCCCTTCTGGAGCAGCTTCCCGAGGATTTCCTTGTTGCCGCTCCGTGCCGCCGCGTGGAGCGGGCTTTCGGAACGGTTGTTGATACATGACGCGTCGGCATCGTTGTCAAGAAGCAGAGCCACTATGTCCCTGTAGCCTTTCTGACAGGCATAATAAAGAGCAGTGTTTCCTTCCTGATCCCTTTTGTTGATGTCAATTCCTCCCTTTTTCAGGAATATCTGGACAATGCTTTTCTGCCCGTTTCGGCAAGCATTGAGAAATGTCTGGTTGTTGTCCATATATCTTTGTTTAAGAATATTTCAATAATAGTCTTACGAGATTGTCATTGTTGTAGTCTGCCGCCACGTCCATGGCCGTTTTGCCTTCATTGTTTACGGCATTTACGTCAGGCAGCTTGAAGTCCAGCAGGAGTTCAATCGCTTTCTGTGCCATGCTGTCACGACAACATGCCGCCACATAATGCAGGAGGGTGTTTCCCCGGTTGTCCGTCTTGTTCACGTCAGCTCCGGCTTCGAGAAGCTTTTCGAGGATTTCCGTGGGGTCATCAGAACCGGCTGACCAGCCGTAAGGCACATATTTTTCGTTCGCCTTATGACCACCGAAGAGCATCATCATGGGAGTTTGGCCGGAAAGATTGGCGGCGTTGGGGTCGGCCTTTCCCTTGAGCAGCCAACCGAATGCCGTTTTACCCAACCTGTAGCCGGTATGGCGGCAGGAAAGGGCAAGTGCCGTGTTGCCTTCCGTATCAACAGGAAGCTCGGGATTCCAGCCTTTTTCCTTCATCAGGTCAAGCAGCCCCTTGTAAACCTCGGTATCCTTGCAGAAATAGTCCTTACTCACCCATACCGAAAAAGCCGTCTCTTCATTCGGGAAACGGTAATTCGGATTCGCTCCGCCGTTCAGAATCATGGCCGGAGCATCCTGTATGCTGTCAAACCAGCTGAACGCACAAGCGAGGGGCGACTTGCCTTCAAAGTCATACATATCCTTGTGCTCGCACACCGTCTGCAGGTCTGCACCCGAACGCAGAATGGCATCCAGCGCCTCCATATCCTTCATGTACATAGCCTGGAATATGTCCATGTTGCCGTGCAAGGCCGAAAGTTCGTCAACATCGGGGTCGCTTCCGGAAAGGAAGGCCGCGATCTTCATCGCCTTGTTCTCTATGGCGGCATCCCAGGCTGTCTTTCCACTGTTTGACTTGTCTTCCGGATCGGCCTTGTCTTCTTCAACAAGCCTTCTGGCAAGTCGGTAGGCGGTTTCGCCATCATCCTCCAGCCTTGCAATCCTGCTCCTGATTTCCTCTATCTTGTTTTCGGGGTAACGGTATTGTACGGATTCGTCCAGTTCCTTTTTCGCGAACCGGATATCCCTTCTGATGTCGCCTGAAGCGGCACAAAAACCGAAAAGCACGTTCTCGCCGTTAAGGTCGGTTGAGTTGACGCGTGCTCCGGAATCTATGATCGCTTCCGCCATCTTGAAATGACGGTTTCTTACGCACTCGATAAGGGCCGTTGTATTCTTGGCCGAACGCGGTATATTCGCTCCTTGTTCCATGAGCATGACGGCTATTTCTTTCAGTTTGTCTTCATCTGCACGGCCGGCACTGGTTCTGCCGAGGATATGAATCGGGGTGGAACCGTTTGCATCCTTCGTGTTGGGTTCGGCATCACGTTCAAGAAGTATCTTGACCCCCTCCGCGTCTCCATACTGGCAGGCAAGATGCAACGGAGAACGGTCTTCGTACTGTTCGTCGCTGTCATCGACGGGCACTTCCCGGAGCGCCTGATGAATTGCATCCTTCGGCTGACTTGTCGAATAAAGTCTGTATATGTCACTGTATTTCATGGTTGTATGTTTTTTATCAGTTCTTCAATGTGTTGATATTTATTGCCCAAACGGGCGTGGATAGTCCGCACCTCCGTGTGCAGGTGCAGTCTGGCCGACACTTTCGCTTTCAGCCTCAACAGTTGTACGGCGGCGAGGTTATCGGGAGCATCCTCCGGCATGGGACAACCGGCAGGGCTTTTTTCGTATTCCCAGCGGAGGACGGCTTCCGGCAGGTTTTCCGGCAGACGTTCCGTTAACGGTGGCAGCAGCCTCTCCGCTTCCAACAGCAGGGAACGGCAGTCATTATACAGAGAAAGGTAGTAGCAGCATAACGCCTTGTTGTAAAGTGTCGGCAGGTCAGACTTTCCTGCCTGCGTGAAACAGGAGAAGGCAAAGGCATATTCGCCACTTACCATATAGGTAATACCTGCGGAAAAAAGTTCTTTTTTCTGGGATTCAGGCATGGTTTGTTTATTTCCATATATTCCAATCATAGATACTTAAACACTAAAAGAGATTTCAGACTGTTATGGGTGGAAACAAAAAACCGACGATATTCGGGCGCAGAGAACGCTCCCCAGTACCGTCGGACCATAAAAATATCCTGCCTTTTTTGAGACAATATGGCAGAGGATGAGTATTTATAGGAACTTTTGTCGTAAGACAAGGATAACCCCGGATAATTGATTCCGGTAATCCATTGTAAATTAAATGTTTTATTATATATTGACGCGCGATAATTGTGTGTGTGTGTGTGTGTGTGTGTTTACACGAATTTTCCACACTGCCAAATTATCAATACACTTTTTAAGGGAATATGTAAGGTAACTAATGCACACAAGAAAAACGTCCGCTTTATGCAAAGCTTCGCTCAAACAAATATCATTTGTTAAAATCGAGCGACATTTTACAATGTATCCATTGTCATACATATCAGTTTATTAGAGTGAATACTTCTTCAAATACAAAATTAGAAAAATGTTTTGTTCTGCAATGAAATAACCGACACTTTTTTCAGGGAAAAATAAAAATGGCTTTATTATAATTGCCTTGTACCATAGAAAACGGGCAGAGAGCATGCAGTTGCTCATCTGCCCGTCCTGTAGGGAGAACCGTTTCATGCCGCTATCGGATTCACTTTCAATGTAGTCTGAAAGATGAACGCCTCTACTTTCATGTTGATTATGAAACATTGTTGGTGTGCGTGATAAGACTTCATGCCTTATTCAAACCTAAATCCAACGGGCACAAAAACAAGTAAGTAATTATTCAATGTCTTGAGATCATTTAAATACCGCAAAGGCAGTAAGGAATATAGCAGATTGGATTATTCTAAAAGGCCAAATTTATATCTTCTTTTGGCGGCATATTACAAGGAACTTGCCACCCGTTCAGGGGGGCTCTTGTGGAAACGGAACTAACAAACAAGCAGTAATTTCGTTTCTTGTTCATGGTAAAGACTACGACAACAAATCCGGTAGCGGTATTTACTGTTATTTAGGTCAGCCACGGGTTTCGATACGGGTCATAATCTGTTTGGAAAGTAGCCAGTTGCCAATCGGTAACCGGCTTTTTCGTGTCATCGACTTTACGGGGGATTTGTGGATTAAGTCGCAATTTGGCGGCATCATTAAGCCATTTCATGCTGTCCTCGTAATCGCGCATACGGACAACACTGACATTATTCGGGGCAATGAGTTTCGTGAGCTCGTAGATAGCCAATCGAACCATATGCTTCTTGAGGTTGTAGTTTCGTGGATCGAGTAATGATAGGTTTAGACCGACTTGCGGCGTGTCCGCGTTCACATCCGTTTCCGGGTAAAATACCCGTCCGTCATAAACTACATATTCGTGTTCCGACAATTCGTAGGCATTGAATGATGAATCGTAATCGGCTATGGCTCCCCAACAGTCGGACACCATAGGGTCAAGATTGCAATCGAAACAGTCAAGCGTCATCAAAGTATAGAACGCCCCTTCATATTCAACGACTGACCACAGAGGATACTCGACAGGCTGCCATAACGTGACTTCCGTCTCGATCCAACCGCCGACCATCGGGATACGGATATCATCGAACTTGTACCCGTTTTCGGCAAGGCAAATATAGACAACACCGTTGTAGTTTACTTTATCACCCGGATAATAGGTGTTGAACTGGGAATAATTTACAACTTGTCCCGCATCGACGTGGATATCGGAACACTCTTCCCAATAGATTGCCGTTGCCGGCTTGCGATAGCCGCTGACGGAGCGTATCACCTCATGGATTTGTCCCTCGAAATAGACATGCACACCCACGGGATAGGTAATTCGACGGTCGTATTCGGCGATATATTTTCCTTTTGCAAGTTCCTTTTCAATCTCGTAGTTCTCTGACAAATATTCCACAATGCTCATCTCCGCCGATTCTTCCGCCTGGATGAATCGTGCATCATTGCCCCGCGTGAGTTGTGCTAGTGCTTCCGGAGTAATTATCCCAAGATAGTCGTCATTATTGAGAAACCGTCTGTACATATCCTTGTTCCGTTATTAGTATGAAAATCCTTCCTGAATTACCGATGTGGAGACCACATACCCGTTCCCGTCGCCTCCGCTCTTGAACTTGTACCAGCTGTCGCGCAGGTAGTAACAGAGCAGGTAGTCAAGGCAGTCGGACAAGTGCCCGTACCGTTCATATTTGACACCGGTTTTCGGGTCGGTGGTCTTCTGTTTGCTCTTGGTACCGTCCTCGTTACGAAGCTGGTAAATCAGATCCTGGGTAAGTTTGCGACATTTGATATCGATTTGTATCTCCCAGCCTTCATAGCCCCCGAATACCTCGTTGACGAACTCGCACCGTGTAGCCTGCGGAGGCTGCTTGCGTAACAGCTTTACCTTCGGTCGCAGGATTCCTCTGCCGAAAGTGTCCGTGATGATGGTATAGTTGTTGATGCCGTCCTCGTTGGTGGTGGAGCGTTGTAACCCGGAAGGGTCACCGGTCACATCCACTCCGCCAATATGCTTGTCCCGGTAAAGTTTTAAGCGTACTTTCCGTGCCAACGCAGGTGTGTTGTTCTCCTTTTCCTCCGGCTTGCCGAGTATCTCTTCCAGTATATAGACCTTCCTGTTTTCATAGTCTATTTGTGCGGAGAGTACCGACATTTGGGGGGCAACATTGAAGTCCCACACCGTGATGAGCGGCTTGGTCGGATCGTATGCTTTTTCTTTCAGTCCGGTAACGAGATGCCGGGAGCCGTCGAAACTGTTATAAATCGCCATATCGTTGGCTTCCACGAAATCCCAGTTGCCATAGAGCAGGCGTTCCTTTGTCGCCTGGTCCCGGATCTTGTTCAGGGCCGCCTCGTACACCTGACGGAAAGCGATATTCGGGTTGTCAAACACGGAGAAAGGTATATACGCTTCACCCTCGCGGCAGATGACCTTGTCTCCGTTTTCGTCCTGCACGAAGCGGGAACGCACCCAGTTAATCGTCGGATTGGTGGTGAGCAGCATTCTCGGGGTCTTGAATGTCTCATGGGTTCTCCAGCGGAGACGGGAGAACAGCACTTCGACGGCCCGTTCCGAGATTTCCGACACCTCGTCCACCATGGCGATGGTATATTCCGAAGAGCCAAAACGCTCGAAGTTGGGGTCGCTGGGGATATCCGCCATCTCCTTCATGATGATGACCGAGTCATTCCAGAATGTGAGCGTGCCTTCGAGGTTGTTTATCTTGTAGTTTGTATCCTCTTTCAGTCCCCAGTCCTTCAGAATCGACTTGATGGTGTTCCATGTCGATTCCTTTAACGACTTGAGTGTCTTACGGGCCACCACCGCACGGATATTCTCGAACCGAATACATGAAGACACCAGCCAAACGCTGCCGATATACGATTTTCCGCCGCCGGCCGCTCCGCCTCCCAGTATCAGCTGTGGCAGGTTCTGCGACTTGCAATGCCTGCATTGAGGCCTGTACTGAGGGTTGCCTTGCTGGTCATAACCGATAAGGATTTGCTCGATCTCCCCGCCACAATGGGGACAATAGTTCGGTTGCAACAGTTTCCAGAGTTCATACTGCCGTGGGGACGGTTTGAACTCGATGCGCAGGTTTCTGGGTGGTTTGAGCCTGTTGACCGCCATTCGATTTATATAATCTGAATGGTTATGTCCCTTTCGGACTCGAGCATGGCATACAGTTTTTGGAATGTAGTACGGGATTCCAAAACTTTTCCCTTGACCGTATTCTTTCCCACGATGATACAGCCGGCGGAATCTCCCTCGGTGTTGCCTGAATGGATCAGGATGCCGAGGAAATGCGGTACATCGTGCAGATATGGCATTTTTTTCTTGTACTTGGGGCTGTACTGAAGGGTAACTTTATAAGTCCCGGCAGGAATGGCGGTCTTGGAATAGACCTTTTCCTTGCAGGTACAGGAACGGCCGCGAGGAGTATCCGGACAGGTTGCCGGAAGTTCCCTCACGGCATCTTCGATGGTATTACAGAAAAATTTGCCGTCGATGGACAGGTCGCCTATGGTATAGGTCTGACCTTTGAATTTGCGGTTGAGTGTCAGCTTCATACTTCGATACTATTTGTATCGAAAGAGTAGAGACGGACGCCGGCTAATGTTTATTATATGTGTTTGTAAAAGGAGGATATTTCAGGAAATGATGTATCTTTGTGACCGGATTGACAGTATTTAATCAAGAGTTAATATGACAAAAGCGGATATCGTCAGGGAAATAGCAACGCAGACCGGTCTGGAGAAGCAGGTCGTGTTACAAGTTGTCGAAGGATTCATGGATAGCGTAAAGTCTTCCATGATAAACGGCGAGGAGGTTTATCTTCGCGGCTTCGGTTCTTTTATCATCAAACACCGTGCGGAAAAGACAGCACGCAACATAAGCAGGAATACCACGATAATAGTGCCTGCCCACAATATCCCGGCATTCAAACCGTCAAAAGCCTTTGCAGGAAGGATGAAATCAGACAAATAAGGTGATTATATGCAACAGGAGCGTTATTCAGATGCTCCTGTTACTTTATACAGGGCAACGAGGTTGGCATTGTCCGATTGGAACAGGAAACGGCCGTTGCTTAAAAGGCATTCGTGGATGGTGTTGTCATTAGGATCCGACTCCAATAAAGCCCCCGCCTTGTTTTCATCGATAAGAAGCATTTCTATGCCTTGTACGGTGGCGGCAGTTGCATCAGCAGGAATTTTCAAAAGTTCATCCATCAGATTCATGTCGTTCATAATATCTCCGTATTTGGCTTGAGTCCCGTCAAGCATTCAATGTACCAAGACCAAAAAGCGTGGGACATAACCCGTAGCACCGAGGTTCTGGTAAACCTATCCGCAAACAAGTTAAGCCCACGCAAAAGCATAGGCGAAAACTGTTTGTCCTGCGGATAAGTGAAATTTACCAGATTTCGGTGCATGACAAAAGCTAACGCTTTCCGTATTTTATTATGTCGTTCTGCCAATATGGTTTTTATGCCGCATCTGCAGAAGAACCGGCCATTATGTGATAACGACCGGACGTGTAAAGGTTATTTCTTAGACTCTTCCAAGGAAACCTTACGAAACTCTTTCATCAGTTTTTCCAGTTCCAACGAAGTCTTACGGGCACGGGTCCCTGCGGCCTTGTTGCCTTTTTCAATCTGAAGTGCCGCATCCGTGGAGAATGTAGCATATACTTCCTGTATTTTTGAAACCAATTCTTTCATATAAATTCTATTTAAGTTATTGACTACAAAGGTAGTGAAAATAATCGAAAATAAGAGCGATTCTGTAAATATAGTAAATATCACATTGGTAATCAATGACTTTTAACAGTCATTACACCGTATGATTTATCCATCAGAGAAATTATCAAGGTGTTTACAACTTTATGGATATGTCTGGTCAGAACATTTCTTCCATCTGCCGCTTGATTTCTTCCCGCTTTGTATTCTTGTAGTAATGCTTATAGATGGTCAATGGGCTGTTACCAGCCATCTCTGCAACCACATACGGATTGTTACCGGCATCTACCATCTTCGATATGAAAGAGCCACGGGCGGAATACCATGTGATGTTTTCTTTAATGCGCAGCATCTTGCATGCTTTCGTCAAGGTTTGTGAAAGGCGTGTGGAAATTTGCTTGACACGTGTAGTCTTCTTGGAAGTGGTCGTGTGTTTATGAGTAAAAACAGGAAATACATAATTTCCATAACTTTGCCCACGGTATTTATTCATGATGGCTTTTGCTTTACTGAGTAATTCCGGTTTGGCTGTTTTGGGAAACTTGATACGTTCATAGACGATGCGGTCTTCCTGGACCAAATCCCATGTCAGGTTACATACATCGACATTCGCCATACCTCCGGTATAGTAGCTGAACAGGAACAAATCAAGATGCAACTGCTCTTTTTTCGTAAACAAGGTACGGTCAACATTTGCGATTTTAGCTATGACTGTTTCCGGAACTGCTCTTGAAGTGGTTTCCGGCCAATTAATATCATCACCGAGACAGAGGAAGTTATCCATATTCACCCCGTACATCTCTTTCTTTTCTGCCTGCCTGCATACGGCACGGAGCAACCTTAGTTTGTGTGTAAGTCCGGCCTTGTTGCCATTTCTGATACCTCTTTCTTTAAGCCAAAACGCAAAGTCAAGAAGAAACTCTTCTGTAATATCCGTAAAGAAATAAGAGGAAAAGGCTTTTTCATATTTTTCCTTTGTAAACGCCTGCAGTTCACGCTTGAGATAGACATACCGTTTAGCATTGGTCGTGCTGTCGACAATCTGACCGTTCTTGATGCGTTTCTTGTTTTTGAATGTCTCTTCAAGATAATCGATCATCTGCTGGACACTCTTTACTTTGACCTCGGGTTTGGCCGCCTTGATTTCATCGAAGCAATGTGATAGCTGGACGGGCGACCAGTTCCTGCCTTCCATCTCCCAGGTATCGGCGACATGCAGATATTTGGTTCGCAAATCGAAAAGCAGTTTGTTCTTGGTAGTGGCCTCCGCACTCCCTACACGGAAACTCTGAGACTTGACATCCCAGTCTTTTAATAGCCCTGTGATGTTTATAACCTTCGGCACACGGGCGTAACCGGTCTTGAAGAAAATTATCTCCAGCTTGACCATCTTGGTGTCTTTCGGGTTCTGCTTACCCCTGATGTTAATCGTGTACATAGACTGATAACGAGTTAGTTAATGACTTATTATTAATTCGCATTAGTAGGAATCAATTGGTATTAATTAACCTACATAGAAACCTACATGAAAAGAGTAGTTTCCTTAGCGAAATAATGTTTATACGGATAAATCCGTACTTGTGTCATTTACTAACTCGTTATCAATCAACTATTTTTCCTAATCACAAAAGTTGTGTCCGAAAAAAGGGTGTGCCTTCACAGACACCTTCTTTTGCATTTTTATACTGAAGATAAACAACGTTAAAGAAAAATCACTTCAAATCAATATCCGAATTTTTTTTGTATATTTGAAATATTGGAGTTTATTCTACTCAAAATATATGAGTTTGTCTAAATTTTGCCCGGGTCAAGTTTAAAAGTTTCTTTCAAGGATATTTTATTGTTTTCACTTGTCAAATAGCAAGACAAGTGAAAACGGAAAGAAAGACTGGAAAAAAATGCAAAGAGGTCCTTATCGAAAAATTCAGACAGACTTAAAAAATTCAAAACGGATTGTTCCGGATCATTCATAATCATACGCATACATAGATCCAATAATTTTCAGCGTATCTTAATCTTAGAAAACAAACAACTAATAAAAAACTTGTTTGTTATTATTAATCAGCCGGTAAAATACTTTTAATAACCATATAAATAAAATAGCCTATGAAACAGGAAAAAATACTAACTCTCACACTCTCTCAACTAAAGCAACTATATAAACAAGAACTTCCTGCACTTATATCAATCGCGCAAAATAGTCCCAATGAAGAAAAATTCAAGATACAATTAAATGCATTTATAGATACTATACCGACAAACAATACTCAAGAAACGATCAAAATGTTGATAGACTACGATGGAAAATCTATCTTCGAACTCTCTACGGGACAAAACATCCAAATAAAAACAATCTCTCTCTTATATCGATTTCTCACAGAAAATTTAAACGACGAAGAAACTCCAACAGATTTATTCATCGATCTATATTTTCTATTTAAAGGATCAGAAAACAATTATACCTCCCCATCTTTACAACAAATCAAAAAACGTACACACCGATGGGAAAGCGGTCTGGATAAGAAAGTAATAGAAATTCGGGAACAAAACAAAGAACGAATTTTACATATTCTGATACAAAAAATCGAAAATAGGAAAACTGCGTCTCGTTATCATTTCGAATCTGACCTAAACTATAATGAAAAATACGAACTTGTCAAAGAATGGTGGAACGACTTCAGATTTCATCTTTCGACAGCCGTAAAAAGTCCCAAAGAACTGAATAGATTTTTAGGAAATTCTCTCTCTGACGAAACCATGTATCTATTGCAACGGGCAAAAAAAATCGGAATGCCATTCTTTGTCACTCCGTATTATCTTTCACTATTAAATATAAATGAAGAAGGATATAATGATATTTCTATACGTAGTTATATCCTATATTCTCCCGAACTAGTCGAAACATACGGCCATATAAAAGCTTGGGAAAAAGAAGATATTGTAAAAGACGGAAGGCCAAATGCTGCCGGGTGGTTGCTTCCTGAAGGTCATAATATTCACAGACGTTATCCGGAAGTGGCAATTCTCATACCTGATACAATGGGACGAGCCTGTGGAGGTTTATGTGCGTCTTGTCAAAGAATGTATGATTTTCAAAGTGAACGGCTAAACTTCGAATTCGAAAATTTACGCCCGAAAGAAAGCTGGGAGAAAAAACTCAAACGACTAATGGACTATTTCGAAACGGATACTCAATTACGCGATATACTCATTACCGGAGGCGATGCATTAATGAGTCAGAACAAAACTTTACGCAATATATTAGAAGCGGTTTACCGAATGGCTGTCCGTAAACGTAAAGCAAACAAAAATCGTCCTGAAGGAGAAAAATATGCAGAGCTGCAACGCATCCGGTTAGGATCACGTCTTCTGGCTTATTTGCCGATGCGCATCGACCAAGAATTGATCGACATACTTAAAGAGTTCAAAGAAAAAGCTTCCGCAATCGGTGTCAAGCAATTTATTATACAAACACATTTTCAAACACCGCTTGAAGTCACTCCCGAAGCTAAAAATGCTATCCGAAAAATACTATCCGCCGGATGGTTGATTACTAACCAACTCGTATATACAGTGGCTGCTTCCCGCCGAGGACACACAACTCGTCTTCGCCAGATTCTTAATCATTTAGGAGTAGTCTGTTACTATACCTTTTCGGTAAAAGGATTTAACGAGAATCATGCCGTATTTACTCCTAACAGCCGTTCCTTGCAAGAACAACACGAAGAAAAAATTTATGGCAACCTTTCTGCCGAGCAAGCAAAAGAATTGTGTTCTATCCTCGAATCCGGAGAAAATACAGCGAATAGTCTCCGTTCTTTCTTGAGCAAACATCATCTACCTTTTGCCGCTACAGACAGAAATGTGTTAAATCTCCCAGGAATAGGTAAAAGCATGACATTCCAAACGATCGGAATTACTGAAGATGGGAAAACGAATATTACGCTTCGATCACGACCATACCCGTAAACACAGTCCGATTATCGATAAAATGGAATATGTTTATATCAAAGAAAACAAATCTATTGCAGAATATTTGCGCCAGCTCATAAAAATAGGAGAAGATGCCGAAGATTATGCAACAATCTGGGAATATTATCAAGGAGAAACAGAACCCCGTTTCAAACTCTATGAATATCCGGAACTTCCATTTCAAGTAACAAAACAAATCAGTAATTTGGTTATAAACTAACTACGGAGAAAAAATTATTCTGAATAATACTTTATTTGTATTATTCAGAATAACCAGCCTAACCCTTAACACCTAAAATTTTACCATTTCCATATAATCGAGATTCCAACCTTCTATACCTAAGACAGGATTCTCTCCTTGTAAATCTTTTGCATTAAATTCAAGAATCACTTGCTTGCTCTCTCCAGGCAATAAAGAAAAATAATTGTCACTATAATAAACCGGAAGCACCCGTTCTTTTGATCTATCACGCAAAACTTTCAAACGAGTCATCAACGCAATATTCTTTCCTGCATTTTTAATATCGACCGTCAAAAATACCTTTCCTCCACTTTTTTCCCGATAGAGACTATATTGCAAGTCGGCCGGAAGCATATTCGACAAATCGGAATACTCTTGATACTCATTTCCCCTCCAATAGAAATTATCGGCAATAATTTTATTTCCGTCTTTCAGTTCCAATTTTATAAAATGAACCGGAGAAAGTTTTTTCGGATAAACGATAGACATACAATCCGTAACGGTATCAGATCCGGAATCCAGTCGTACTGAATCTCGCAACATTAAAGTACCGTCCATATTATAGATACGCACTTCTGCAATCAAATTTTTATATCCTTGGCGAGTATTATTCGCAACTTTGACTTTATCAAGCTGACTATCCCATAGAATATGCAACGGTTCTAAAGCTTTTTTACAACCATAATAACCGGCTGTCTGCTCAAGGTAATAATCATAAGTCTGCCATACAGTGCTCGGCCATGCAGACTGACTCATCCACATCAACATACCATTACTATGAGCACCGACAAAAGATTCGAACATAGCCTTATGATTTTCCATATTGACCATCTGCGCTTTCTTGCAAAAATCCTGCAAATCAGAGGCCTTGCCATAACGGTTCACTGCATTCATAAAACCGGATGCACCTTGCGCCGAATGAATACAAAAATCATGTAGCCCCCAGACATCATTCACCGGCCAATATTTATCTTCCGGCAACATCTTCTTCATACTTTCTATTGAGGGAATATTAGGCATTCCCATCTCCGAGTGAAGTTTCCTATGCGTTCTTATCTTAAAATAATGCCTCGGATTCTGAACGCTGTAAGGTCCAAATCCAGAAACCGTACCAGCCGCAGAATGAGGTATATACAAACGAGTTCCGTCCAACAAAGATGTCTGCTCTCGCAACACCTTATTTAATGTTTCCGGAGGATTACCCTCATTGCGTCCGCAATACAAAGCTATCGAAGGATGATTTCTAAAATGTTTTATTTTATCGACAGCATTTTTCATAAACATCTTTTCATCATTCGGATTAGGGCCGTCTCCCGGATTAGCTAACCAGAAATCATCCCAAATCATAACTCCGTACTTATCGCAAGCCCGATAAAAATCTTCATCTCCGGTCATCCCCACCCAATTACGAATCATATTGAAATTTTCTTCCTTATGTAAACGCACCCGAACATCATATCCCTCTTTATCCAATCGAAGCATAGACTCGCTAAGTCCCCAATTTCCCCCTCTGAAAAATATACGAGTACCGTTTACATACGTTTTCAAGACACCGTCACTCTCATCATAACTCATCTCCCGTATTCCGAAAGGTATAGTTTTCTTATCGGATACACCTCCGTTCGCCACAAAAGATAATTCGAGCGAGTACATATTCTGTTCACCATAACCGTTAGGCCACCACAAATCGGGATTTTCGATACATAACTGAGGCAAGGTATTTTTATCCAAGACCAAATCTCTATGTTCAAAAGCATTCAATGACACGCTCCGGCTAAAACGGATATTTCCCGGATTGATTATTCCCATCAATTTTCCCTTACAAGCCCTGCCCGAATGATTTTGTAATTCGACTCTCAAGGTCAAATCAGCAGAGGACAAATCTGGCAAAGGCAAATCCGATATAATAAAAGGATCGATCAAAGAAACATCGTTGGTAGCCGAAATAAACACATCATCCTGTATTCCTATATTTCTACCTCGCATCGTCGGTAACCAATCCCAGCCCACACTAGCGTGAATCGTCGGATTATCAGCTCCCAGCACTCCTCCATTTTTTCCGGCACTATTTAAACTTTGTACAGTTATCTGTCCCGGAGTATCATTTTTATAAATATATACTGCAATACACGCCTTTTCACCTGAAACGACATAAGGAGTTATATCGAACTTTCCACGAATAAAAGCACCCTTTATATCTCCGACACGATGTCCGTTTACAAATACATCGGCTTTCCAATTAATTCCGTTAAAATTAAGCCAGATTCTTTTCCCTTTATACTTATTAGGAACAATAAAGGTTGTACGATACCAAAAATCTGCAGTAAAAAAAGCATCTGATATTTGCAGCTGTTGATCTCCAAAATTAGGATCAGGAATAGCTCCTATATTCAAATAACTGGTCAACACCGTTCCCGGAACTGTAGCGATGATCCAATCCCGGTCATCAAATACCGGATCAGAAACCTCAAGACCATCTAATTTCACCAAACTTGCACGCTGCACTTTCCAATTTCCTCCGGTCAAATAATAAGCCCCTTCTTTTCCCATATACGGAACAGCCATTTGTTTCGGGATTACTCCTCCCGTCCCATAAACTTCCATCTCTGCCAAAGAATAATGCTCCGAAATACCGTCTGTCATATATAGCCTTACATATTTCGCAGTTGCCGTAGTCAGTTTTATTTCTTCTATCCCTCCTTTTCCCTCATTCGTTGAATACAGCGAACGCCAATTGCGTTTATCAGTAGAAAATTGAATTTGATATGACCGTGCAAACTCTTCTCCCCAAAACAACTTTACTTTATTGATCCGACAAATCGTCCCCAAATCAATATAAACCCATTGATCCTCCTTTCCGGCACTCTCCCATTTACTCGAAAAAACAGACCGATCGATTCGACTGACATTTTTCTCGAACAAGTCTATCTCAGACAATTGAGTACGGTTGTCCCCTCTATTTTCTGTAATATCGAGCCTATACATTCTATACGCACTCGTGTTCTTTACTGTAAAAGAAAGAGACTCTTTCCGTTTGTTAAAACGAATATCGGAACGCGTATCTAACAAAGTCCAATTCTTACCATCATTCGATCCCGAAAATGTCCAATTTTTCGGATCTCTTTTTTCATCATCATTGGCAGAAGTCAAGACATAACGATCTATTATATAAGACGCTCCATTTGCAAATTCATACTGAATCCAACCCTCCGAATGGAATGTCAAATATTTTGAATTCGGTGATCCGTCAAACAGATTTTCAGGAGATTCTCCAGATGGAAAATCTGAATATTGTACCGTAATTTTCGAATCTCCCTGAACATCCGTATTTCCATCAGTAATTAAATGAGCCGTATAATCAAAATTCGAACATGAAGAATGATAAGCAGCCCTATTCAGTGCTAAATTATGGACTTGCACAGAATTATCCGGGACAAACGATATAGGGGAAACTATATTTTGACCTTGCAGAGTTCCTCCCACACAAAAACATAATATACCCCAATATCTCAAAAATCCGGTGAGAGAAGATCTTTTTATTTTTTGAATCACGTGTAACGTTTTATAGTTTAATATCTACCTTCTTTCCTACATACTTAACAACTTTATCAGGTGAGTTTTTTTCTACACCTCTTCCCTTCTCGGAAGAAACTAAAACAACACGAAACTCTCTTTCTTTCGACATGCCTTTATACGCACCCCGCCGTTTCCTAATGGTCAACGTCCTCTTTTTTTCATTCCACATAAAAGGAATCGAACTATATTCTCCTCGCTCACAATCAAATGTTTCCCCGTCATCTTCATACAATTCGAACCGACCGTCCGCACCTTGATATACACGTACTTCAACCGGAGCACTTGAATCAGGATTCATTAATAATGATACGTTCATAGGAATAATCGACCCGGCCGGAACATATACAGGAATACGCTCTATCGGAGCATCTGCTACGATTGTTTGCCCACCTTCGTAGTTCTCTCCCGTCCAAAAATCAATCCAACGCTTCCCTGAAGGAAGATATACCTCACGTTTGCGGTCTCCCGCATTCAAAACCGGACAAATTAAAAGGGAAGGACCATACATAAACTGATCTTTACAATCGAGAATTTTTTTATCTTCCGGAAAATCGAAAGCCAACAACCGCATCGGTGTATAATGATTGCGAGTTACCTGACCAGACAAAGTATAAATATAAGGGAACAAAGCATAGCGTAAATTGATAAATTCCGTACAAATTTTTTGCGCTTCAGCACCATATGCCCACAATTCATTCGGAACTTTCGTATTACCCGGATAACGTCTTCCATGTGCTCGAAATACAGGACAGAAAGTGCCATATTGAAACCAACGAGTAAACACCTCCCGATAGTTTTTATCAGCAGGATCGCCACCTGAATAACCTCCAATATCGGTAGTCCAATAAGGAATCCCGCAGGCTACAAAATTTAACCCGGCCGTTACTTGTTTACGCAACTCATCAAAAGTAGTGGGTATATCTCCCGACCAAACAGCCGTACCTACTTTTTGCTGAGAAGCCCATGCACAACGTGTCAATATATAAGGCCGCTGATTCGGACGAGTTTTCAGTAACCCGTTATAAAACGTCGTAGCGTGTACTAACGGATAAAGATTACGAACTTTCAATGCCGGTCCGTCGTGAGTTACAGTCGGTAAAAAAGAGTTTACCTGATCCGGTTCACAACCATCCAAGAACCAGCCGTCAATTCCCAAATCGACTAACGGCATTACCTGTTTCCAGTAAATCTCGGCAGCTTTAGGACTAAATGCATCATAAATAATGCCATCCAAAGCTTTTGCTCCGTCCAGTAATAAACCGTCTCTATTAAACTCTTCATAATTAGGAATTCCAGGGCGGAACGTCGGCCATATCGTAATTACGGCACGAGTATTATAATTTTTATGTAAAGAACTTAACATTCCCGGAACATCAGGGAAAAGATTTTCATCAAATCGATGAGAACCCGTACCATATTTCTGCCAATAAAAATAATCGATAAAAATTGTGCTCATCGGGATATTTTCCTTGTGCATCCGTTCTGCAATATCCATAACTTCTTTTTGCGTTGCATATTTATTCCGACTTTGATGATACCCCAAAGACCAATAAGGAATCATAGGAGCTTTACCGGTAAGCGAACGATAAGAAGCAATCAAATCATCTAATTTATCTCCTACGAAATAATAATAACTGATTATATCTCCTATATCAGACTGAAAACTCATCCCCATTTTGTTATCTTGAAAAATAGTTCGAGACGGATTATTCCATAATATTCCCCAACCTTTTGTCGAATAAATAACAGGAACAGCGGCCTGAGTATTAAATTGCACCAACTCTCTTCTTTTACCTCTCAAATTCAACGAATTATCTCTAAATTGTCCTAACCCGTAAAGAGCATCTTCCGGAGATAAACTAAAGCGACAAGCCACTTTTTCTCCATATCCGGTTTCAGAACGGCCTCCGCCCGGATATTCTTGTATCAACAATTTGCCCAAACGATCATACAAACAGATTTGCCCCGTACGTTTTTCTACGGTAGCAGAAAAACGATCTGTTTTTAATAAAATCCGCTCGGAGTCTTCTTTTACCGAAAACTTTGCTCCGGCAGGTTCTTGAGAAACAGCATAATTTTTCTGCGATTCGATCGCACTCAATGATCCTGAATGAACCGCAAGAGCTCCGAATTCATAAGGTTTCAACCGTAATACTCCAGACTCCGTATTTATCCATAAAGCCCCTTCCGCCTTTTTCCATGAAATAACCGGTTGCTTTCCCATACTTCTTAGATCATCATTCGATTTGCGAGGAAAAACGACATCTGCAAACTGTTCTCCCGCAACAACCCTACTAAATTCTCCGGCATTGCCTTTTTCGCATAAAAAGGTAATCCGGTCAAAAGAAAAATCTCCGGATAAAGTCATAGACGCTCCTTCAACATCAGGAACTGATGCTAAGGGAGGATTTATGAATAAATAAGCCTTATTTTTTTCAACCCTTAAAATAAGTTGTACGGCATTTTCCATTTTTTCACGGCATTTTTTCGAACCGAAACAAATCGTTTTATCCTGACCGACAGCTCCCACAAATAACTTTTCTTGAGAATTTTCTAATAAAGATAATCCTAAACGTCCGTTTCCGGCAATCTTCCGAACTGAAAAACTTATCCATAAAGTTTTAGTATTTCGATATTCATCAGACAATTCACGGGAAAGTTTTATATTATCTTTTTTTGCATCTAAAAACAATCTGTTTTTAAAGACAGCGACACCAGTCACATCTAAACCTAGTTCTAAAATCTTTACTTCTGAACAGTCTCCCTTCCAATCCGACTTCCATCCTCGCTCTCCTTGTCCATACCCTGAGGAAAATGATACAAGACAAAATAACAAACAGAAAAATTTTAAATACTGAGTTTTTAACTTACTATTCTTTCCGCTCTTCATAATATCAAAAAAATACTTATCGCTAATCTATTACTTTTTCCAACGTATTTTAACCGGAGAATCTCCGGGCATAAAATCAATACAAATTTTATCTGAAGCAATTGTTACAGGAAGCTTCTTTCCTTTCTGTATTGCTTTAACTGATGTTACTCCTGTTATTTCTATAACTAACGTAAGAGGTTCGGTAAAAAGCTTTTTATCTAAAGTCATCTCCGTTTTACAAATCAAACCGTTCTTTTGGGGAGTCACTGATAAACGAACATTTTCAGATTCCTTCACATAACTGGCAATTTCGAGAAATGTACCGACCCATATTTGGTTTTCTTTAGATTTCACATAAGCCATATGATTATCCAAAACATCCGCTGATGGAAACGCATCAAAACCATCAATAATAGCATGTATCATCGGTATGCCCCACTCTCCTTTTTTAATTAATCCGTCAGCCCAATTATTCATCCACTGAGTCGTTGTTCTATATCCCCAGCCCGAACAGCGTGTACGAGTATCCACACGATTCTCCATTGCAATAGCAAGAACTTGTTCATTAAATGCATTATAAGGATAACAGAATGTCCGGGGCTTCTTTCCTATTTTCAATAGAATAAGACTATCGGCTTTCTCTATCTCCGTACGAATCTCCTGTTCCGATTTCAGATTTACAAGATTCTTATGAGACCAACCGTGATTCGAGATTTCATGTCCGTTATCCGACATCTCTTTTAATCTTTTCCATGTAATCCCACCCCACTTCTTTTTCGAATTTGTAAGAATTTCTTCTGTCTCAGGAACCATCGAAGGTATTGCCCAAAAAGTTCCTCGAAAACCATATTTTTCAAGCATAGGGGCAGCCAATATGCTCTGATCTCTCAACGCATCGTCAAAAGTATAGCTGATAGCGCATGCCTTATCACCTTTAAAAGAAGCAATACGAACTTTCGGCATATCTACACCCTGCTCGTCGACCTTTTTATTAATCCTTTTTGCATCAACCGATTCCGGCAACAATATTATCAAAAAAAATAAAGACAGAAAAAGAGAAAAATTGAAATTCTTCATGGTTGTAAAATAATATATGTGTGTATCGCAAATCAAATATTTTTAACAAAGAAAGCCTTGTTCTATTAAATATTCAACCGTATTTGAATTAATTTCTTATTAAAATTTTTATATACATAATTTAAAAGAGCCTGCATAAATTTCTCAAAAAAATTTAGACAAGCTCTTAGAAAATTTTCACTTATACCAAATACTCCTCAATAAAGGTTCTTACTCATTCTACAGAAATAACTTTGCTTATCTTACCTTTCCCATTTTCATTGAACGGCTGTATCGTAAAATAATATCGAGAATCCCGATTGAAAAAACCGTATTCTGCCTCGTCCCCATAAACCATGACGGCATTGTTCTGTACCTTCGGAGATGTTCCCCAACGGATCACATAACCTGTCGTTTCACCCTGACTATCCCATCTGAAACTGGCTCGACGTCGGTCGTTTGCATTACGGACAGCCTTAAATCCGGTAACTGCAGACGGGGCTTTTCCCTTTCCCGTCCCAAAAACTCGCAATCCAGACAGAGAAAAAACTCCCCCATCGAGATCTTCCGTGTTCTTTATCCGAATATAACGGGCTGATACCGGACGATCCAAAACAAGCAATTCATGCACGGCATCCCGATCATTCTTTCTCCGGTCGCCTATCATCTGCCAATTCTTTCCGTCACAAGACGATTCCAAAACATATCGGTATACGGGTGCTGCATCTTTCCGCAATGTCTCGAAATCCTGGTCACTGATATTTACCTGAACGGCTTCGACCTGCATCGTCCGTCCTAAATCGATCTGAAGCCATTCGCCTGACCTGCCGCTCTGAGACGCCCACCATGTCTTGATGTTTTCATCCACGGCATTTCCCGCTTCATAACCTTGCTGAAACGATGATGCCGAGACTTTTTTCTTATAAGACAACAAATTCCACTCCACGGATAAATCATCTTTCTTGAAATTGACCTTTCTATCGGGTATCTGCATCGGATAATCGGTGAATACCGTGTGGCAATACATGTGCCCCTCATCTCCGAAATAGACCGGAAACAAGCCCAAACGTCGCTCGAACCAATTTTTTACCGCTATTACCATTGTAGAAACATGCCAATAATTACCGTATTTATCCTGAAATGTATGTCCATGACCCGCTCCGGAAATAAACCCTCCGGGTTTGATTGAATAAGGATTATCCTCCATGTAAGTAAAAGGACCTAACGGATTTTCCGATACATATACCGCATCAGCATACGTTATAAATTGTGTTCCCGGAGTAGAATACTGCAAATAATACAACCCTTTATATTTGGTCATGGTAGCACCTTCATTATAGCCGTCCTTATTCATTTCATTCCGGTCTCCGTTCGATTCAATCCCATATTTTACTGAATTATGCAAAATCAGGTCTTTTACCTCACCAATCTCTTTGAAACCGTTTTCCGGATCTACCTGTACTCCCTGTATCGGTTTTTTATCATGACATCCCCAATAAAAGTAAACTTTGCCATCATCATCCTGAAAAATAGTAATATCGTCATGCCGATTTTTATTGTTGACTTTTATCTCTTTCCAATCGTCTTTTTCCGGATCGGATGTTTTAAAGAAACGGGTACATCCGGCCGTATAATATAACTCACCGCCCAATTCTATAACCATAGGAGCATAATCTTCTATAATCGGAATAGATTTACAAGGAATATAATTCCACTTCACCAGATCGGCCGAACTCCAATATCCTTCAGACTTGGAGGCAAACATATAATACTTGTCTTTATATAAGACAATAACCGGATCGGCAGCTTCTCTTCGACTCGGTTTCTCCGGACGAAACCGATAATTCAGATCTATAGGATTCGCAACAATACGATCTCGATCAAGGTGTTTTGCCATTAAATCAAAAGGTAACAAAAAGAGTGTCGAACAAATACATGACAACAATCGACTTTTTATGTTTTTCATCTTTCTTAAGTTTTAAATTATGCCGCAAAAGAAAAGTCTCTTAATTAATTTAAAAGACTTTTCTCGCTTAATTTCTCAACAAAAAATATCTTTTTCACCAAAGTTATAAGCTACTTAAAATAGGTCTCATTCATCGGTGTATCTGTAGCCCATTTCAAATAATTACATAAAATCTTTTTCGGGACATTCGCCGGTTTACTATCTAAACTCAAATTCGGCAACAGATCTAACGAAGAGAATACAATTTTCCCCTTTCCATAAGGCAATACCCCGACAGATGTCGTTATCTGGTGAAAAGGAGATCCGACCAAAGATACCACAGGTTCTTCTCCTTGCATTTCATATAACCCGAAATGTTTCGGTCCATCATAAACTACCAGTCGTTGGTACTCCCAATTCATGCCTCTATTTACGGGCAACTCATTGAAAAAAGGATGTTCCCTTACCATAAAACTACTTCCCACCCAAGCTTTTGAAGGATGAAATACTTTATAACCGGGAACTGCGCCGACAGCCCTTAATTTACTCATCCACGATTCTGCATTATCAATCAACATCAATTTAGTTCCATCATCCCGCACTCTTTTCAATAATGCCGACATATCAGGTTCCTGAATCTTTACCGGTAATTTCCATTTCAAAGCAAACTCCCAAGTTCCTCCGTCTTGATAAGCCTCGATCTTTAAAGGATATGATTTCCCGGCTACCAAATTACGTTTAAACGACACAACTCTTTTAGGCCCGTTCCTAAAATTGTCGACAACCTGTTCTCCATCGAACCAAAGATTCGCACCATCATCATACGAAAGTTCAAATTCCGTTTCTCCGCTATACGGTGCTACAATATAACCTTCCCAGCGGAGTGAGAATTTTGTATCACCCAATATATCATATCCGGGAATGAGTTTACTGCCGACATTAAAATCTATCGGTGCGGCAGAAATACGACGGTCAACTTGCATATCAAAATTTTTACCTCGAAAATAATCCAGATTCAATCCCATTGTTTTTCCGTCTTTCGCCTTGAAACAAAATGACGATATAGTATTAAATGCCGTACCCTGATCGATAGAACCCACCAAAATATAATCTAATTTTCCGAGAGACTCGTCATAAGCAACAACATTCGCTTTTTTCTGATCTTTCAAAAAATTAGTAAGTTCCATTCCACCGCCTATTACAGCACCATAACCGTTTATCTTGTCAGATTTCCAGTCTACTGCAAAAATATCGTCATAACCGGATGCGACTTTTTTACCCGACATATCTGATAATTCTGCATTTATTTTATAATAACCTATACCTTTATTTAATTTCACAGGAATTTTCGCTGCAGCCAAATCGCTGAACGTATCACCGCCAGAGACTTTCACAATTCCGTCATACAATATGTCTGTGTCCCCTTTCGGAGTGACAACCCAAGCTTTTATATTATAATCTCCCCCTGGAACAGCATGTTCATTGACAACAAACATATCGAACAGATTCGTATCTCCTACATGACCGATTTTTTCCCGGACTTTCACAGCAACAAACGCAGGCTGAGCATAATGATTAATCAATTCAGGAGTACCCTTTATATTACGAAAAACATCGACAGCACCCGAAAAATTATCGTTTTTCATATCTTCATACCCATTGAAAACATAAATATCCGCACCGTCAGCAATCCGCACATTTTCAAGAAAACGTCCGTGTTCATAGTACATTATATCGCCCAGTGAAGTAATGAGTTTTGTTATCGAGGGATAATATTTCTCAAGTCCTTTATTTTTAATATAACTTCTATAAGAATTTAACCAATCTTTATAATCAGCACCATCCCATCCGTTGCGATTACCGTTTTCCTCTATTGCTGCAACAACTTTTTCTAACTGCGGAGGAGATGCCAAAGCAGCTTCTTCTCCCCAAACAAAAATTTCAGACTCAGCCCGTTCATTTCGCAAAAAACTCTCAGGAGAATTATAGATAGCATCAACATAAACTCCGGCCGAATTTCCGGCATTATGGATATCACAATATCCTGTCGTGCGTTGAGTCTGGTCATACGGGATCATGTGCAATTTTCGAGGCTCATCATTTCCGACATTCATAAATCCAGAACCGTATGTAACCAAACGAGTCGGATCCAGCAAATGGGCATCCGCCATATCTTTCTTCGCCCTTTCATCTGGAATCCATCCCGGCTCGTTAATCATATTATACATGACTAAAGACGGATGATTACGGTCTCGTTTCACCATTCTCAAAAAACGCTGAGAATTCAATTGATTAGCGAGCAGTCGATTTTTCATTTTACTCTGCTCACTTCCTTCTTTTACTCTCGAACTACTATATCCTCCGGGTTCTTCGTAATACAACATCCCCATTTCATCGGCCAAGTCAAGTACCTGCGTATTTCCCTGACAACGGTGAAAATTCAACATATTCTGTCCCAATATAAATGCCGATTCTATATGTTTACGAGCCAGTTCCCGAGTCGGATACATCCCGTTCGTAGGCCAATACCCCCAACTAATAGACGAAATAAGCAATGTTCGTTTACCGTTAAAATTAAGCGTAGCATTCTTACCGTATCCCTCTACACTTAAAAAACGAAATCCGAAACGCTGTTTATGCTGATCTACAACCTTTCCCTTACTATCCTTAATTGTCGTCACGACATTATATAAATTCGAATTTCGCAACTCCCATAAACGAGCCTTAGGAACTGAGGCCGAAAAAGTCAACTTTATTGTTTCTCCGGTCTTTACATTCACCTTGCCCAAATTCTTCGTAAACAAAGTCTTCGGATCAGTTACCGGAACATTACTTTTCCAAGCCTCTACAATAGCCACATCGACACTTCCTTTTAAAACTTTAGACGACGCCTCATTAATAATTTCAATATCGACATCTATGTCCTTTAAAGATGGTTTATTTTTAACAAATACATCCGATACATATAGAGGTGATACGGAGCGAAGCTCGACAGCCCCCAAAATTCCACCAAAACCGTGGGACTGGGGAAACAAGTAATCTCCCCATTTATCTCCGGTATAATCTCCCCAACTGAAATTCCCGGAAGGATCGGTTATTCGAACTGCCAATTCATTACGGCCTCCGTAATTTACAACATCGGTCACATCAATCTCAAAAGGTGTCTGATGCACCAATTCATAACCTACCAGCTTACGGTTCACAAATACCTCTGCTCTTTGACGAATACCTTCTGAGAAAAATATCTTTATACGTTTTCCCTTCATCTCCCGAGAAACTGTAAAATCAGTTCCCCACCAACTGACACCCTTGTAATCTCCTGTATTTCCTAAACCTTTATTATTCGAAAGAGCATCCCAATAGTATTCTTCTACCGTTCCGGGAACTCTGACTTTCAAAGATAAAGTCTTATTTTTAACAACTTCCCTTGCTTCCGATTCAGGGCGAAGCGACGAAAAAAGATTATCCCATCCGCAAGTCGGTTCTGCAACAGTTATTTTCGAAATATCCGCTGGAGGCAAATACAACGAATCATTTTTCCACGAAGCATCTCGGTCTAGCCAAAGCGCCCAACCATCATCTCCAATCTGAAACGAAGTACGTTGTTGTGCCGTTATCCCCGACGTTATTAACAGACACATCCCTAAAAAAAGAGTTTTTGTTTTCATGTGTATTACAAAATAAAAGTTTTCTAATTTCAAAAATAGTTCGAGCAAATTAACCAAAGACTTACTTTACGGTTAAATGACAACTAAAAATGGATATTAATTAAAGAGAGAAAAGGCAGATGCCCAAAAACATTTGCCTTTTCTCTCTTTTTTACCAAACTAAATCAACCTAAAACAATCTTTTATTTTACCAGCTTTATTATTGCTTTACTGTGTTCTGAAATCACTTTCAGAATATAGACACCATTATTCAGACTCGAAGTATTCAATGTAATACGATTTTGTCCCTCCTGCAACTGTTCCATTCTGGACATAACCAAATTACCTTTCATATCATATAATGCAACCTGTGCAGGCTCTGCTATAAATGCAGAAACATCTACCCGAACAAAATCTGTAAACGGATTCGGGAAAGCAGATACTTTAGTTTCTGCATTTGTAATATCCACACCCGTTCCCGTAGAACTGCCCGCCAAAGCATAAACACTTTTACCTTGGAATCCATCCAAAATCGCCCGATAATATGTAGAAGATTTCGATCGTCCGGTAGTAACAGGTACTCCTTGTATCCAAACATATTCATATCCGACACTGACATTTTCTGCCTTATCGTCCGGAATAACACCATTTGTCAAAACACGTTCCCATTCTCCTGCTCCGGATGAATTAATCCGATAAATTTCTTTATCTTCATTAACACCCCATACTTCACCACCACCGGCATCAATTTTAGTCAGATTATACGGATTTCCGACTTCAAGAAAACCTTTCTTACTTTCAGAAGACATCCGAACTAGTTTCCCGTCAGTAGTAAATCCCCATACGAATTTATCATCGGCCGTAATCGACTTTAACCGAATATTATCATCTCCCACTTTGATCCAATTTGTCTGTTGCTTCGTACCTCCGTCAAGACGAACTTCCCCGTGCAAATTGCGATAATATACAGCACCTTCGGCATCGATACCCCAAACCTCTCGCATATTCAGATCAAGATCCACCATCGGCTGACCATTCGTCACATCTACCCAACCATAAGCCTGATTGCAAGCCGCCCCCGGCTGTAATTCCGTACGATAAACTTTATTATTTCCGCTTACATCCGTTATAGCCCAAGCATAATATTTTCCCAATGCTAATTTTTTCAAAGATCCACTCGGCTTTTTATCGATAGGAAGAAAAGATGAGGACGGATCTTCTCCATGAATCGGTTTACAAACAATATTTCCTACCGATGTACTCTGCCATACATCATTAAATCCTGCCGTAAAATTCGTTACGTGTGCAGTTGACGGCCAAGAAGCAGTTCCTTGTTTGCACAAATCTAAGATATTGTGCAGAGGACGATAGATATCCAAATCGGATTCTTTACCGTGATGCCATTCATACCGATAAGCGCCGCCCGAATTTCCCGGAGTTTTATCATAATAATCGTCACAGCCTTCCGCCTCAAGAAGAATACATTGAGATTCTTCATCGGCAAATTCTCGAACCAATGATATATATTGATTAGGATATAAATATTCTGGATGATCACTCCGATACCACGTTGACCCCTCAGCCCAGTCTACCCAAGATTCCAATACGATCCACTCTGATTTGACTTTTTTGCCATTTTCGAAAATTTCACGAATAACCGGAGTTTTTCCATCTTTTGCCAATGAAGAAAAATGAGCATCATCCTTGGGCTTTCCACTGTTATCCAAAACAGGAGTTCCGGTCTCAAGTATCGGGTCTTTATCATATACCCAATCGTTATACCATACATTATTCAGGGGCAAACGTCCTCCATTAAAAGCAAAACTATAATACTTACCCTTAAACTCCCATGGTGTCGGTGTTATATTAGCTCCCCAAGTAAACCATCCTTGAATACCTGCAGCTTTATCTTCAGTACGCGGATCTCTTTTCCAGAAATTATCCGGTAAAATCCAATCGACCTTCAATCCGAAAGTTTCATCCATTTTACCTTCGATATATTCTAAAAACTCTAATATTTTATTATCCTTTTTATTGTAGTCGTATTCCGAAAAATTAGCCGTCCACAACTGAATAGGAACAGCTCCGGAAGAAGGACGTATATATAACATATCTTTCGGAACGACCTCATACCAAGGTTTAAACATATAGTTCCAAATATATTCCTGAAAATCAGGATCACCCCATTCCATTGTCTTCCCGGTCGTATTGCCATACTTCGGATCATCATAAGCACGTGGAAATACAGCATTATCTACAAAATAGGCCATTTTTAAATGGTCCTTAGCATAAGGTGAACGTTTTACCGCGTCTACAAATCGTTTGATCAGACGCGGACCGAAAGCTCCAGGACCTCCTGTATAAAGACGGTCATCGACATTATGCACCTTATCATGATCTCCTCGTCCATGCATATAAGCTACTTCCACTTTAGCTTCGACCAGTTCCGAAACCAATTGGTCCATTGCTTCCTCAGTATTTTCCGGTGTATAAGTATATAATTGCTGCTTATACCACCTACGCATCTGTTCAGTAGTAAAATAGTTATTATTTTTATCCGTCCAGCTCCCATTATCGCCTTTATCTCCACACTTTGCCAAAGCCGCACTGGTAAAATTCGTAGCGGTAATCGCAAAAATAGGCATCGGATCATCCCAATTCAAGCTGTATTGAATATCATCATCTAATACATTATTTGATGTTGCAGAGCTCTTACGAATAAAAATCATGTCACAGTTGATATCATCCGTATCAAAAACAAGTTTTATGTCATAATAGCCTTTTTTTAAATGCTTATGGCCTAAATGCACCAAAGTAAATTCTCCGTTTTGAGTAGCAGGCACTTTAACACCGCTTACCAAAGTTTCGTTATTCAACTCAAGGTGTAACTTACAGTTATCCCTACGAGCAGCGACTCTGGTAGTGAAACGGTAGTCACCTTCAGCCAAATAAACTTGTTTGTAACGTATCCATTCACCGGCTTCGGTATTTCCGACATACCAGTTATTGGAAAATACTTCCTGAGCCTCTGCCTTATTCCCCGAAAAGCCTACCAAACAGGCCATCAACCCGGCAGCAAAATAAGAAGATAATCGTTTGTTCATAATGTTTCTCTCTTTTATATGTTATTCCATGTTCCATTTCTATCCTCTCTTTTTCTCCTATTGTAAAATCTCCTGCGCTTTTTTCAGCACATGAATCATCATGTCTTCATAAATATCAGACCCTCCTATAAACCCTGCATGTGAATAATAATTTTTATAATGAGTTTCTACTCGAGCATTACGCACTTTTAGCGCTTTTTCAAAACGAAGCATCTGGTCCTGATCTACCAAATAATCGCCCCCACTATATGTAAGTATCACATACGGAGGATTTTTCGGCACTTTATTAACCGGAGATGCATCCGCACGTTGGGAATCCGTTGTTCCGAAATAGGTAAAATCTTTTCCAGGTACAAATCCCGGTTTGACATGTTCTATATCGTATATTCCATTAAATGCAACCAGAAATTTCGTTCCTTTAGTCGTCATTGCCATATAAGAAGAAAGATGCCCGCCTGCGGAATGCCCTCCGAAACCGAAATTCTTCTCATCGAGATTCCATTCCTTAGCATGTTTATGGATAAACTTCAATGCATCCTTTAAATCCTGATAAGAGTCTTCAAAATTAGAACCGTCAGACGGAAAAGAATACGAAACCCTTATACCTGCAATACCATGAGACGCCAAATAAGTAGAAATTCCCTTATGTCCCATACAATCTCCACCATGCCATCCTCCACCATGAATCCATACCATATACGGTGTTTTTTTATCCTTATTATTCTTTGGTAAATCGACTTCTATTACCAATTTGTGATTAGGATATTCTTTAAATACATAATGGAGAGTAGTACACTGATTAAAATCTTCGGATTTAAGTTTTCGCATTTTATGCTTATAAGGTACAAACATATCAGCCGGAGCTTTTTCAATATCGAATACTTCTAAACGCTCAATAGTTTTGGCATCCTTCAAAACATAACCGCTTTCTCTCTTTTCCAATGTCAATCCATAACGGTTATTTTCATATTTTTGCGAGAAAGCTCTATTTACTCCGATAACAGATAAGAGTAATACGGACGTAATCAATACCCTGTTTTTCATGTTGTGTTATAATAGTTGAATTATGATACAAAAATAAACAGGATACCTTAAAAAACTTCTTAATTCAGAATTAACCCAAGACATTAATTTCAATTAAATAGGAAGTATTCTCTTTTATATATCTTCTCTACAGACGTCCTCTCAGAAAATGTTAACAGATCAGGAATCATAAAAATGATTCCAAGACTTCTGTTTGTTACTTAACAAACACTATATCTAAATATTCTTTCTTGTACTTACAATTTTTTCTACCATGCTTAAATTCTATTAAACAATAAATACACAACACCCATGACTCATATCAATATAAAGGATAAAACCACAAAAAGCCCCGAGGAAAATTTTCCTCGGGGCTTTCTTAATTATGTGTGTATTTCGAATCAACTATAATATTACAGTGATTTAGCTGATGGAGGGACATTCTTCAAATCACTGCCCCATGCTTTATTCGCCTTATCACCCATTTTTAACACAAGTTTTCCTCCATTGGCAATATCACTATGATTAAACCACGGTTGGTTCAACTCTTTTCCATTTAAGGTTGCACTCTGAATATATTTATTTTCATCGCTACAATTCTCGGCAATAATTTCAAATATTTTTCCATTGCTTAAAGTCATTTTTACATACGGAAACATCGGACTACCGATATTATAGGTAGGACTACCCGGAGTCACCGGATAAAAGCCCATCGAGCTGAATGCGACAAAAGCAGACATACCGCCTCCGTCTTCATCTCCCGGAACTCCCATAAGATCATTGCGAAACCATTCTTTCAATAACGTGCGAATACGTTTCTGTGTCATCCAAGGTTGACCGGCATAATTATAAAGATACGGAATATGAAGACTGGGTTCATTCGCCATAGAAAATTGTCCTACATTACCCGTATGATCCGGTAACTGTGCATAGAAAGAATATTTTCCCCGTCCCAACGGTTCACGGAAAGTTTGGTTCAAATTTTCTATAAAACGATCAGTTCCTCCCATTATAGCGATCAGATCTCCGACATTATGAGGTACATCCCAACGATATACCCAAGCATTATTTTCACCATAATATTCGCGAGCACCTTGTCCTCCTGAAAAACGATAATCAAATGGTTCTATAAATTTACCATTCTTATCTTTCGGATGAAAGAATTGAGTCTCAGGGTTATACACATTTCGATAATTGTACGAGCACTTTAAATAATGTTCCGCATCATCTTTCTTCCCTAAATCTTCAGCAATCTGGGAAAGACACCATTGATCATAACTTGTACCTAAAGTAACCGCTATAGGTTGCCGCTTCTCAAAATGATGAACTTCAGGAACTGTTTCCTTTTCTCCCGGTGCTAAAGCCGGAATGTAACCGTTCTTTTTATAAAAATCATCTAACCAACCTGCAGGTTTTCCGCTCCACGGAGCTAAAGTTTTTTCTTCTATTCCTTTTTTACATACCAAATAAGCTTTTTCCAAATCAAAACCTCTCAATCCTTTAGCGTATGCATCCGCAACTGTCGCAACGGCATGATTCGAATTCATCCGACGAGAATCGCCAGTGATTTCAGGGAAGGTTGGCATCCACATATCACCCATCTGTTCTGCCATCAATATATAAGACCGAATTACATTCGTTTCGGTCAACGTGTCTATCAATACGCGCAAAGGATGTGTCGCCCGATATGTATCCCAAATCCAATCGTCCGTATAAAATGCATTTCCACCATCTTCATGTACTTTCCCGTCAAATGCACTAAAATATCTTCCATCTTCACTGATATTGACGGGACGCTCATAACACCGATATAAAGAAGTATAGAATATAGTCTTTTCATTTTCATCAGGACTCTGAACCTCTATTTTACCTAAAGCATCATTCCAAACTTTTTTCCCGGCTTCCGCCAAAGCATTCACATCATAGAATTTTTGTTCACGTTCCATATTGCTCTTAGCTTGTTCTTCGCTAATAAAAGAAATGCCGTAACGAATTTTCTGCACTTGAGCTTTATCTCCGAAATATAATGCAACACATGCGTTATTTCCGCGAATAGTGTCCAATTCGGTATTTAACTTATTATCTTGCAATACACCGGTCTTTTCGGGTTTATTTTCCGTTTCGAGATAAAGATATACCCGAGTGTTATTTTCAAGCTGCTGATATCCGCTTACCGTATTATCATTTACTCGCATCGCTCCGTTTTTACTATTCAAAATCAAATAAACCGGAGCATCTTTTTCATACGAAATTTCATATTGAGCCGATTGATGACTCGGAGCATACTTTATATCTGTATTTTGTTCATCAAGATATACCCTATAATAATAAGGTTTTATAACCTCATTATCATAAGTATAATTCACGACAGGACGTAGAGTTTCTTCACGACCTTGATAAGGACTCAGATTAAATGCACTACTTCCACGATGGCTGGTTACAATTAAGGGTAATCCTTTAATTTGGTCGGACGTGTAATCAGGACGTTCAGGATAAACTCTTAACATAGAGTTCGGAAGATGAATAGTAGGAAATGTCGGAACCAGCAAATGGCTGATATTTCCCATGTAAGGATTTACGTAATCTACCGGAGTTTTTTCTGTAACATTCGGTGTGCTACAGGAAACCAACAAGGCTAACGCACCAAGCAAAAAATTCTGGATGTTTCTCATAAATTATTTTTTTGTGTTTGTATATATTTAAAGTACTTCTTCAAAAAACCATTTAAATCTACAGGAAAATTTCAACTGTCTTTTCAAAAAATCTGAAGTTCCTACTTATATCGTTTCTTCAAGCTCGTTATTCTACAAAATCCGAAATATTTTCAAAATAATTCTAAACGAAAATTCCGCCAAACTCTAAATTCAAAACAAAAATAGAATGGCTGTCTTAAAATTTCAGTAATAACAGATTAATTTGTAACTAAAATTCAAATTAAACGAAAGATTTTTTTTGTTTTTTCATTTTTTTATGATTATCGGGCAATATACAAAAAAACGACACTCCCATTTTTATCTTCAAGCACCTCAATAAACAATTTTCCGCTCTTTCAAAAAAACTTTAACTATGACAACAGGCTAAGAAAATGCCTCTATCGTTTTTGTCCAAACTTAACAGTATCTGATTGTTATTACAATCCAAATAAAATATTAGTTGTCCATTAATATATCTCTTCGACAAAACAGACTTTCTTCTGCAATATCATAATCTAATATACTTGATTTTAAGATAAGAAATAAAGACAAATATAAAAAAGCATTATTTACATCAAATAAATAAAAATGCCGTTTTTTTTTCGTTCCTTTGCATGATAGTTAGTCTGTCTAAAACTTGAAGTGCATAAAAAAACAATAAATGAAGCGTTTATTTTTATTCTTCTTTTTTCTTATTGCAGTATCGCTCCATGCAGAAGATCTGAATTTGGGTCTATATATTAAATCAAACCAATATACCGGAGCACAACGAACCGGACTCATTCTGAATGACGGAAAACCTTTCCAATTATCCTCTAAAGGGGTTTCTTTATCTTTTGATCTTTATATTCGTAAAGAACCTATTCTTTTTGGCTTCATAGACCGGATTATTACCAATACCGGAGAGAATATTGATCTTTTAATCTCCCCCAATAATGGAGAACATGTATATGTTTCATTATTAGTCAATGAAAAAAGATATAACATCGCCACCATAGAACATAACACATGGATACCTGTAAAAATTTCATTATTACCGGAGAATAAACAAATAGAACTTTCTTTCGGTTCTCAAAAGAAAAGTTTTGAACACTCTTTTTCCAGTGTATATAATTTTCAAGTCAGTTTCGGAGCTTGCAGAATTCCCAAATACAAATCTCCGGAAGCTGCGCCCATAAATATAAAAAACATACGAGTATATGAGGGGAATAAATTAATCCGCTATTGGCAATTAGGCAAACATCAAGAAAATTTTTGTCTGGATTCGATAAAACACATACCTGCTCATGCAGATAACCCCATTTGGCTTATCAATACTCATAGTAAATGGGAAAAAGTATTCAGCATCAAACAAAAAGACGAACCCCAATTCGATTTCGATCCGATTCACGGAATATTCTATTTTTTGTCTAATCAAGACTTACATACCCTTTATACTTATAATGTAGTTACAAAAACAGAAAGAATTATAAAAGATATATCGGGATATCCTGCCGGAGACAAGAATGACGGATTATTCTATATCCCCATTACTCAAGAACTTATATCTTTCGATCTCAATAACGAAACATTATCCCGATATCTGCCGGCAACTAACGAATGGGAAAACAAATCTGTTCCTAAAGTAGATATGCAATATTATGACCATACACAAACTTATAATCCGACGGACACTTCTATAATTGCTTTCGGAGGATACGGCCATTATATATATAAAAACGATTTATTCAAAATAAAACCATATACCGGGAAATGGGAAAAAATTAAAATCGAAAGTATCGATCCTCGATTCTCTGCAACATCGGCCGTAGTCGATAATAATCTGTACATATTCGGAGGAAGAGGGTGCAAATCAGGTCGTCAAGAAATGTCTCCACACAATTATTATGATCTGTATAAAATCGATTTACAAACTTTTAAAACAGAGAAACTATGGGATATAGAAATGCCCGACACAGTAAATATTTTCCCAGGAAGAAATATGATTTACAGTCCGTCTGACAGCAGTTTCTATGTTCTTATTATCAATCCTAAACCCTATCTTGTAAAAATAAGAATAGACAAACCCGGATTAGAACGAGTTTCAGATGATATCAATGTAGATTTAAAATCTGACGAACGGACCAATTACACTCTGTATCAATTCCCTGAACAACAAAAAATATACGCATTATTCTGTAAACAATATAAAGATTCGACATCATTATTCGATATTTATTCTATCCATTATCCAACATTATCTTATGTCGGCACTCTGCAAGAAAAATCTGAACCGAAAATATTTTATACCCTTCTCGGCATTGCAATTGTATTGATAAGTATTGCTTTTATTTTCTTCAAAAGAAAAAATAATCCTTCGGAAACAAACGCTCCGGTTACCAAACCGGAAAACTCTTTATCTCAGATTTCTGCTGATCAAGAAGAAATTAAACACAAGCCTATTTTCGATTCTGCTCATTCTTGTATCCGCTTATTGGGAAAATTTCAAGTTAAGGATAAAGAAGGTAATGACATTTCCGGAAGTTTCACGCCTATTCTGAAATCTTTATTGTTACTAATTCTATTACATAGTCAAAAAGATGAACGAGGTATTACCAATAAAAAAATAGACGAGACTTTATGGGGAGACAAAAGCGAAAAATCTGCACAAAACAATCGAAATGTATCACTAAGTAAACTAAGATCATTATTAGAAAAGATCGGAAATATCCGTATCGTACAAAATAATAACTTCTGGAAAATAGAAAGTGATAATCTGGCATACTGTGATTATCAAATGGCTCTTCAATATATTCAAGAAGCTACTAACAATCAGAATAAAGATGAATCGTTTTTCTACGATTTACTTGAACTGTTATTCTACGGGCCTCTGCTCCCTAATACTCAATTTGATTGGTTAGATAATTTTAAAAGTGATTATTCTTGCGCCACTATCGATTTATTAAACGAACTTCTAAAAAAAGAAGAGTTCTTGCACAATGATAAATTCCGGTTACAAATTGCAGAGACCATATTTTCTCACGATATACTAAACGAAGAAGCGTTACAAGTCAAATGTACTCTATTATATAACAGTGGGAAAAAAGGAATAGCAAAAAACACATACGATAATTTCTGCAAAGAATATCATACATTATTAGGAGTAGAGTATAATATTCCTTTCTCACAAATTATTCATGCAAACGAATAATGAGGGTGACCCAAAAGTCAATAACGACTGAACGGGTCACCCTTTTTCATTAT
>ERZ791919.660-NODE-660-length-35576-cov-19.160778_pt1 | contig 35576 bp, 31 predicted proteins | sample MGYA00510137_ERZ791919 | MGnify/ENA primary metagenome ERZ791919 (study PRJEB30046, sample SAMN00792059) | human gut metagenome | study: EMG produced TPA metagenomics assembly of the A metagenome-wide association study of gut microbiota in type 2...
ACGCGGGTGTAGCACAATGGCCAGGGCACCAGCCTTCCAAGCTGGGGATGCGGGTTCGATTCCCGTCACCCGCTCCAACTTGACAGATACGCGCCAGTAGCTCAGTTGGATAGAGCAACTGCCTTCTAAGCAGTAGGCCAGGGGTTCGAGTCCCTTCTGGCGTGCCATTTTCCCCCGGCGGGGTGTCAGCGCGATCCCAGACGGATGTTATATGTGGTGGGTGTAGCTCAGTTGGTTAGAGCACCGGATTGTGGTTCCGGGTGTCGAGGGTTCGAGTCCCTTTACCCACCCCACAAAAAGAAATGAGGGATCGGGAGTGTCCCGGTCCCTCATCCCTTTCCACACAGGGGTGTCGCCAAGTGGTAAGGCAAGGGACTTTGACTCCCTCATCCGCTGGTTCGAGTCCAGCCATCCCTGCCAGCTCTTTCCGGACGACACCGTCCTTACGATAACTGCATACGCTTCGTTAGCTCAGTAGGTAGAGCACCTGCCTTTTAAGCAGGGTGTCCGGGGTTCGAATCCCCGACGAGGCACCAAAAGAGGAAGACACCTTTTGGTATCTTCCTCTTTTGCTGTCTTGCCTCCGGGGAGTCGAAGTTTATACCCCCTTGCGGGGTAAATCCCCGACGAGGCACCAGAAACAAAGCCACCCCTAAGGGGTGGCTTTGTTTCTGGTGCAGCACTTTTGCTTCGCAAAAGTGGTCGCCTGCGGGCGGGTGACTGAACGCGAGCGGGGGAACCCGCTAAGGTTCCCCCCTCACACTCCCCCTTCCTTGCGATAGGCAGGGGTGAGGGAACAAAACCGGTGGGCAGTCACAAAAGAGGAAGACACCTTTTGGTATCTTCCTCTTTTGCTGTCTTGCCTCCGGGAAGTCGAAGCTTATACCTCCTTCCCGCAGAAAGCGCCGCGGGGCTATTTTCTCTCCGCCGCCAGCTTCAGCAGGGTCTCTTTATCGTTAGGCGTTCCGTCCAGCACGGCGTTCAGCAGATACTGCAGCGCATCACCGACCTCTCGCCCCCGCAGCCCCAGCGCCATCAGGTCGCCGCCCTTCACCGTCAGGTCCTTCAGTGAAAAGCACTGCCGCTTCGCCAGCAGCGTGTTCAGAAGATCCTCCGCCTGCTGTATATCCGCCAGACGGCAGCGATCCTCCGGGCTTTGGGCGGCGTTGTCGGCCCGCTTCACCTCCAGCAGCTGCCGAAACGTCTCCTCTCCCAGCTGCGACACGGCGCGGGCAATAGCCTTCTCCGTCCGGGCAATATCCCGGTCGTGCCAGCGCACCAGTGTCACGATGCGTTCGGCCGTGCGGTTGTCCATCCGCAGGCGGCGGCAGATATCCGCCGCCAGGTCCGCCGAGATAGCCGGGTGACCATAAAAATGCCCCACGCCCTGTTCATCCCGGGTAAAGCACGCCGGCTTGCCGATATCATGGAGCAGCATAGTCCAGCGCAGGACCACCTCCGCCGGGACGGCGGCCACTGCGTGGGCGCTGTGCCCCCACACGTCGTAGATATGATGGCGATTGTGCTGCTCGAAGCCCACGCAGGGCGCGATCTCCGGCAGGAACATCGCCAGCACGTCCGGCCAGCTCAACAGCACCGGCAGCACGTGACTGCCGCACAGCAGTTTATCCATCTCTGTCAGGATACGCTCCGGCGCGATACAGCGCAGCAGCGGCGCCTTCACCCGCAGCGCCGCATCGGTCCGCGGCTCGACCGAAAATCCCAGTACGGCGGCAAAGCGCAGCGTCCGCAGGATACGCAGCGCATCCTCCTCAAAGCGTCGTTCCGGCTCTCCCACACACCGCAGGATACCCGCCTCCAGGTCCTCCCGCCCGCCATACAGATCGGTGATATGGCCGCGCAGGTCCATCGCCATGGCATTCACTGTCAGGTCACGGCGGCAGAGATCCTCCTCCAACCTGTCGGAGAAAAACACCTGATCCGGCCGGCGATGGTCCGTATAGGTCCCGTCCGCCCGGAAGGTGGTCACTTCAATGTGCATCTCCCCCGCCCGGACCGTGACCGTCCCGTGCTTCAGCCCGGTTGGGATGGCATAGCCGTCAAACAGTGCAAGCACCTGCTCCGGCCGCGCGGCGGTGGTCACGTCCCAATCTCCCGGTGTGCGGCCCAGCAGCGTGTCCCGCACGCAGCCGCCCACGGCATAGGCGGCGAAGCCCGCATCCTCCAGCCGTTCCAGCACATATTGCACCGCCTGCGGCAGCATGGCTTCGCCTCCCCTCACGTTTTTTCATCCTCCGCCGCCAAATACCGGCAAAAAAGCCGGTTGCATGGGCGGAAACGTTGTATTATAATAGTACAGTAATTTTTCTGTTCCTGTCAAGGAGGCAGCAAATATGTTTCATCCTACTGAGGACTTTCACAAGTATATCCACCCCGGCAAGCGCGTACACCTTGCCGGCATCGGCGGCGTCAGTATGTGCGCGCTGGCGGAGGTATTGCAGGGCATGGGCGTGACGGTGCAGGGCTCGGACATGAGCGAGAGCGACACGGTGAAGCACCTGCGCTCTGTGGGGATCCCCGTGGCCATCGGCCACTCGGCGGAGAACCTGAAAAACTGCGACGCGGTCATCCGCACCGCCGCCATTCACGACAGCAATCCCGAGATCGCCGGCGCCGTGGCCCGGGGCATCCCGGTCTATGAGCGTGCCCAGGCCTGGGGCGCCATCATGCAGGGCTATCGCAACGCCCTGTGCGTCTCCGGAACCCACGGGAAGACCACCACCACCTCTATGGCCACCCATATCTTCATGGCGGCCCAGGCAGACCCCACGGTGATGATCGGCGGCACGCTGCCGCTGCTGCACTCCGGCTATCGGGTGGGCAGGGGCGACACCATTATTCTGGAGAGCTGTGAGTACTGCAATTCCTTCCTGAACTTCTTTCCCACCGTGGCAGTGATCCTTAACGTCCACGCCGATCATCTGGACTTCTTCAAGGACCTGGCCGATATCGAGCACTCCTTCCACGACTTTGCCGCCCTGGTGCCGGAGCGCGGCTTTATCATCGCCAACGCTGACGACGAGGGCGCCCGCGAGGCCGTCAAGGGCCTGACACATCCGGTGTTCACCTTCAGTGTCAAAGACCGTAGCGCCGACTGCTATGCCGACAACGTCTCCTTCTTTGACGGCTACGGCGACTTCGACGTGGTCATCAACGGCCTGACCTACGCCCATGTGTCCCTACACGTCCCCGGCGCCCACAATATTTCCAACGCCCTGGCGGCGGCCAGTGCCGCCTATGTTCTCGGCCTTCCCGGCGAGGCGGTAACGGCGGGCCTGGCGTCCTTCACCGGCGCAGGACGGCGCTTCGAGCACAAGGGCACCTTCCGCGGCGCGGAGGTCTATGACGACTACGCCCATCATCCCGACGAGGTGCGGGCGCTGCTGAGTGCCGCGCAGGCGCTGCCCCACAAACGGCTCATCCTGGCCTTCCAGCCCCACACCTACACCCGCACCGCCGCGCTGTTCGACGACTTTGTGGAGGTACTGCGCCTGCCGGACCGCGTGGTACTGGCTGAGATCTATGCCGCCCGGGAAAAGAACGACATCGGCATCTCCTCCCGGGACCTGGCCGCCCGCATCCCCGGCGCCGTCTACTGCGCCACGCTGGAGCAGACGGCGGACGAGCTGGAAAAGCTGGCCCAGCCCGGCGATATGATCATCACCGTGGGCGCAGGCGACATCTACCGCGCCGGAGAGCTGCTGCTGAAACGAGGTGACGCACAGTGACCATCACCCCCGTATCCCATAACACCCGTCCGGAAGGCCAGCTGCTGCCACAGGAGGCCGCGGCCTTCGACCTGCTGGACAAGCTGGGCATCGAATACGACCGCGTCAGCCATGACGCCGCCTTCAACATGGAGCTATGCGCCGAGGTCAGCCGCGCACTGAACGTGTCCGTGTGCAAAAATCTGTTCCTGTGCAACCGGCAGAAAACCACCTTTTATCTGCTGTGCATGCCGCCGGACAAGCCCTTCCACACTAAGGACCTCAGCGCGCAGATCAACTCCTCCCGCCTGAGCTTCGCCCCGGAGGAGAGCCTGTGGGAACTGCTGCGCTGCCACCCGGGCTCCGCCACCATTTTGGGCCTGGCCAACGATACGGAGCACCGTGTCCAGCTGCTCATCGACCGTGAGGTCTGTGACGCGCCCTTTTTCTCCTGCCACCCGTGCATCTGCACCAGTACGCTGAAGCTGAAGACCGCCGACGTGCTGGAAAAGCTGCTGCCCCACACCGGCCACACGCCTGTTATCGTTGATTTGTGAGAAATACTGTCTGCCGTTCCCGGCAGGCAGTATTTTTTTATATATATCACAAAAAGCCCTTGCGCTTGGAAACGTTTTCGGTTATACTTACCGTATTCCCACCGTCAGGCGGCACTCCACTTCATGCCGCCGGACGGCAAAAGATAAGGAGGAATACCCGCTGTGGCTGGCGGTGCGGCAGTGTGGAGACCTGTCGTAAGGCACTGAGGGCAATGCCCGTGCGAGGCCGTCTTTTGCGGAGGCAGGACGGTTACAGCCAAGACGTATGGCAAAGGTCATTCTGAAGGACCTGAAGAAGGTCTACCCCAACACCGAGAAGAAAAAGAAGGTCAAGAAGGGCGAGGAGCCCCAGGAAAAGAAGAACAATCTTCAGATCACCGATGAGGGCGTTGTGGCTGTCCAGCAGTTCAGTCTGGAGATCGCCGACAAGGAGTTCATCGTGCTGGTGGGCCCCTCCGGCTGCGGCAAGTCCACCACCCTGCGTATGATCGCCGGTTTGGAGGACATCACCTCCGGCGAGCTGTGGATCGGCGACAAGCTGATGAACGACGTGGAGCCCAAGGATCGGGACATCGCCATGGTGTTCCAGAACTACGCCCTGTACCCCCACATGACCGTGTATGAGAACATGGCCTTTTCCCTGAAGCTGAAGAAGGTCCCCAAGGACGAGATCGATAAGAAGGTCCGTCAGGCGGCAGAAATTCTGGACATCACCCAGTATCTGGACCGCAAACCCAAGGCCCTGTCCGGCGGCCAGCGCCAGCGTGTGGCCATCGGCCGCGCCATTGTCCGCGACCCCGCTGTGTTCCTGATGGACGAGCCCCTGTCCAACCTGGACGCCAAGCTCCGCAACCAGATGCGCGCCGAGATCATCAAGCTGCGCCAGCGGATCAACACCACGTTTATCTACGTCACCCATGACCAGACCGAGGCCATGACCCTGGGCGACCGCATCGTCATCATGAAGGATGGCTTCATCCAGCAGATCGGCACGCCCCAGGAGGTCTTTGACCACCCGGCCAATCTGTTCGTGGCCGGCTTTATCGGCACGCCCCAGATGAACCTCTTTGACGCGAAGCTGGTGAAGAACAGCGACGGCAAATACGCCGTGGCTATCGACGGCATCAACGTGGAGCTGTCCGAGGATAAGCAGGCCCGGCTCAGCGCTAAAAATGTACCGGAACAGGACGTGACGCTGGGCGTTCGCCCCGATCACATCATGCTCTGCGCCGACGGCGTCAAGGGTACCGTGGATGTCAGTGAGCTGATGGGCTCCTCTGTGCATCTGCATATCTCCACCCACGGCCATGACGTGGTGGTCATCGTCCCCACCAACGGCAACGCCGCCCACTTCCCCATGGGCAGCGAGGTCAACATGATCTTCGGCGGCAATGTAGCCCACGTATTCAGCAAAGAGACCGAAAAGAATCTGGAGTGGTAACACCACAAATATAGCATCCCCCGCGCGGCTGATGCCGTGCGGGGGATGCTTTTGTACTAAGAAGAATGGGTAATCGTGCCTCTTGGAGCGTCTGAGGGGAGAGATGTGGTTGTGTTTTGCCTATGCTCAAAATACCGAGGTAAAATGCGTTCCAGCCCGCTACCATACCCATCCTCTATTAACTGCTCGGCGTACTTTACGGATATTGGATCATTGCTGGTTGGGTGGGCGTAAATGTAATCCCTCATGGATAATCGTGCCATTTGGGCGGAATCTCTGTAGCTTCCAAGAGAATTAAAAACATCAACTGCAGTTTCGTAGTCCTTAACAGCGCGGCAAGCAATTCCTTTTTGATAGCGAATCCTGTTCGGGAGAAAGATAGCGCAGACAGTAGCAATAATCACTACGACGATGGCGATGATGATACCGGCGGATCTTCGCTTTTCCTTGTGCTGCTGTTCCTGCTGTTCCAGTTGAAAGCCTGTATAACGTGGGTCTTTACCGCAGGAGGGACACTTTACAGCCTTGTCACTGACGTTGTGGCCGCAGTGGGGACAGGTCTTGAGAGCCATTACTGCTGCGCCTCCTTCTTTTTGTTGAGCTGTTCCAGATTTACGCGGGCGGCGTGAACGTCGATAAGCAGTTTAGACGCACCGTAGAGCAGGCCGCCGAAAAACAGAGCGGATACAGCGGCGGCGACAGCCAGGAAAAACAGCGTGGTGCCTGTTTCGCCGGAGGAATAGTAGGAGTAGCGAAGCTGGCTGGCCAAAATGGCGATGGCAATGACGCTGATACCACCGCAAACCCAGACGATGTACGCGAACACCTCCAGCATACTGGCGGCGCCGGTTTTGTATCTGATGTCGGAGGTCTTGGGCAGCGCAGCGGCTGCGGCTTCTTCCTTGGCAGCGTTTTCACGGCGTTCCTGCGCGTCCTTTTTTTGCTGGGCGGCGTAGATGGTAGATGAGGGACAGCCGCACTCCGGGCACATCCCCTTGATGCTGAGCTGTTCCTGGGTAACGGTGGCGCCGCACTCCGGGCAGGTGTAGTTTGTAGTCATAGTTTTGTTCCCCTTTCGATTTTAAGTTGCAGTCAGAATAGCACATATTTTGACTATAATCAAATCTTTTCTGTATAATTCATCCGAATACCACAAACCACAACCTATCTTCACAGCACCTTTTCTATCTCGCTCTCGCCGTACACTTTTATGCCGTTTTCCTTCAGCAGCGCCGCCGTGACGCCATCGCCGTCGGTCAGCGTGCCGGTAAACGTTCCGTCATAGATGCGCCCGCAGCCGCAGGAGGGGCTTCGCTCCTTCAGCACGGCGGCGGTACAGCCGTACAGCCGCGCCAGACGCAGCGTCTCCTCCGCGCCCCGGCGGTATTCCGCCGTCACGTCCCGGCCATCGCTCATCACCACCCGATCGCCCCGCCGCTCGGAGGGCTTTCGGGGCGTAGGCAGCCCGCCCATCTGCTCTGGACACGCCGGCACCGCCAGGCCGCGCTTCGCCAGCTCCTGCGCCAGCGGATGGGGCTTGCTCTGCCCGTCATACCGGCAGGCACAGCCCAGCAGACACGCACTCACCAGGATCATACCGCCAGCTCCTTTCCGTTCAGCGCCGCATACACCAGTGTATCGCCCGCGTATTGCAGCTTCATGGAGAAAAACGGCGTGTCCGGCTCGTGGATCAGCGCCAGGAACAGCTTGTCCCCCTCCCATTGGGGCAGCGCCGCCAGCGCATCCTTGTGCAGCCATTCCAGCACGCCCTCGCTGCACTCCCGCAGCGTTCCCGTCCAGCCGGTGGCGGTGAACAGGTGCATATACTCCCCCTCCCAGATATCCGACACGAAGGTAATGACGCCCCGGTACCGATAGTCGGTCAGGGTCAGGCCCGTCTCCTCCAGCGTCTCGCGGCAAACGCACTCCTCCGGGCTCTCGCCCTCCTCGCACTTGCCGCCCACGCCGATCCACTTGTCGTGGTTCAGGTCGTTCTGCTTCTTCACCCGATGCAGCATCAGGTATTCGCCCCGTTCGTTTTCGATATAGCACAGCGTGGTGTTTTTCATCTTTGCACCTCCGATTTACAAATCACTGCCAATAGTATATACTATTCGTATCATCAACACAACTGTTACCTGTCAGGAGAGTATATAGTATGACAACGATAAAACCAGGCCGCTACCGCCACTTTAAGGGTAATGAATATGAGGTCATCGGCACCGCCCGCCACTCTGAAACACTGGAGGAACTGGTGGTCTACCGTGCCCTGTATGATAATGGCGGTCTGTGGGTGCGCCCCGCCGCCATGTGGTCCGAGATCGTGGACCGCGACGATTACCACGGCCCGCGTTTCATCCCGGAGGACGGCCAATGATCGACTATACTGTGATACGCTCCCGCCGGCGCACCCTGGCGCTGGAGGTCACGCGACAGGGTGCAGCCCTGGTCCGGGCACCTCTGCGGGCCACCGATGCGGATATCACCCGCTTTGTGGACAGTCACCGCGGCTGGCTGGAAAAACATCTGGCAGCACGGCAGGCCTATCTATCCGCCCACCCGGAGCCGTCTGCGGCACAAGCGGACGCATGGCGGCAGCAGGCAAAAGAGACACTGCCGCCCCTGGTGGCCCACTGGGCCCAGCGCATGGGCGTGCAGCCCGCCGGCATCACTGTCACCGCCGCCCGCACCCGCTTCGGCAGCTGCTCCGGCAAAAACCGTCTCAGCTTCTCCCTCTACCTGATGGCCTATCCCGAGACCGCCATTGAATACGTGGTGGTCCATGAGCTGGCGCACATTCGCCATCACGACCACTCCCCCGCCTTCTACCGCGAGGTGGAAGCCTATCTGCCCGACTGGAGGGCGCGCCGCGCCCTCCTTCGCCGGTAATTCAGCCATTTTGCGCCGTACATTCGATACTTCGCCGCCGCCCGTTCAATCGGACGGCGGTTTTCTTGTGATTTTCACAAGAAAACCACCGTCTTTTCTGTGCGTTTCGGCAAAAATGCGCCCAAACGATTGACATTCTCCCCCAATGCTGATACCATATTCTCAGTGACGGAAACGTTACCGGAAATGTTACCGACAAATTCCGGGCGGTTGCGTCCGTTCCATTTGGTATAGTAGGAGGCACACCGGGACATGACGATCAAGGATATAGCCAAACAGTGCAGCGTCAGCGTCAGTACCGTCTCCCGTGTGCTGAATGACCGGCCGGATGTCAGTGAGGATGTCCGGCGTAAGGTGCTTTCCGCTATCAAGAATAGCAACTACATTCCCAACAACAGTGCCCGCGATCTGGTACGCACCAAGTCCGACGCTGTGGGTCTGGTGGTCCGCGGTGTGTCCAACCCCTTCTACACCGACATTATCCGCGCCATTGAACGCACCATCACCGATGCCGGTTTTACAATGGTCATGCAGCAGATCGGTACTTGCGACGACGAGGTCAAATGCGGTGCGGTCATGGAGCGCGAAAAGCGCCTGCAGGGCATCGTGTTCCTGGGCGGTCGGTTTGATTACACCCCCGCTGATCTGGCGATGCTGAACGTTCCCTTTGTTTGCTGTTCCTACTCCAACCGCTATGGCACGCTGATCGAGGGCGAGTATTCCTCTGTGTCCATCGCCGACGGTGACACCGCACAGCAGGCGGTGGAGGAGTTGTACCGCCATGGGCACCGGCGCATCGCCGCGCTGATCTCCCGGCCCGATGACCAGTCCATCAGCCAGCTGCGCTATGAGGGCTATGTGCAGGCGCTGGAGAGTCACGGCATCCCCGTGGATCCCGATCTGGTGATATGCACCGGCGGATTCGGCGCGAAAGACGCCTACAGAGCCGTGCAGAAAAAAATGGCCGAAAACGTTGATTTTACAGCACTTTTCGCCATCGCGGACTCTATGGCCATTGGTGCCATGCGGGCTTTGATGGACGCCGGCAGGCGTATCCCCGAGGACTGTTCCGTTATAGCGATAGATGGGTTAGAATTGTCTGCCTATATCGAGCCGCCGCTTACTACCCTGTGCCAGCCTATGGAGGAAATGGGCCGGCGCAGCGCCGAGATTTTGCTGGACATGGTGCGGCACAAGGGCTCCCACGCCTGTGAGCTGCTTCCCACCACCCTGCGCCAGGGCCGCAGCGTGGCCGCGCCCAGGTGATACTTTTGTATATCTTTGTGATCTATTTTGTGTATCCTAAGGATCCGTTTCCTGCATCCCAATAATTTGTTTCTTGTACCCTAATGATCTGTTTTTTGCATCCTTGTGATGTGAAAATAAAAACAAAAAAGGAGTAATTACCATGAAGAAGTTTCTTGCAATGCTTCTTGCTCTCGTGATGGCCCTGTCTCTGGTGGCCTGCGGTGAGAAGAAGGACGACACCAAGACCGAGGGCGGCGACACTGCCACCGGCAGCGTGTACTATCTGAACTTTAAGCCCGAGTCTGACGACGCGTGGAAGGCTCTGGCCGCCACCTACACCGAGAAGACCGGCGTGCCCGTCAAGATCCTCACCGCCGCCTCCGGCGAGTATGAGTCCACCCTGGTGTCCGAGATGGACAAGGAAGACGCGCCCACCCTGTTCCAGTGCAACGAGGGCGGCGTGGCTACCTGGGGTGAGTTCTGCTACGACCTGAGCAGCAGCGACGTGTACAACCAGCTGACCTCCAAGGATTATGCCCTGAAGAACGCCGACGGTGAGGTCATCTCCATCGGCTACTGCCTGGAGACCTACGGTATCATCGTGAACAAGGCGCTGCTGAAGGAAGCCGGCTATGAGGTCACCGACATCACCAACTTCGAGTCCCTGAAGAAGATCGCTGACGACATCCACAGCCGCGCTGCCGAGCTGGGCTTCGACGCCTTCACCTCCGCCGGTCTGGACGGCACCTCCGCCTGGCGTTTCTCCGGCCACCTGGCCAATATGCCCCTGTTCTACGAGTTCCGCGATGACGGCGTGACCAGCAAGCCCGCCACCATCAAGGGTACTTATCTGGACAACTACAAGGCCATTTGGGACCTGTACACCACTGACTCCGCCACCACCGGCGCCGCCCTGCTGACCGCCACCGGCGACCAGGCTGAGGCCGAGTTCGGCGAGGGCAAGGCTGTGTTCTATCAGAACGGCACTTGGGAGTACAGCAACCTGACCGGCGAGAAGTTCGGCATGAACGCTGACGACCTGACCATGATCCCCATTTACTGCGGTATTGAGGGCGAGGAGAAGGCCGGCCTGTGCACCGGTACCGAAAACTACTGGTCCGTCAACAAGAACGCCTCCGAGGAGGACATCAAGGCCACTCTGGACTTCCTGAACTGGGTCGTTACCTCTGAGGAAGGCACTGCCATGATGGCTGAGCAGTTCGGCGCCTGCCCGTTCCAGGCCTCCAAGGCTCCCTCCAATCCGTTCAGCGCTCTGGCCAACGAGTATGTTGCCAATGGCTGCTATCCTGTCACCTGGGCCTTCAACTACACCCCCGCCGTCAATGACTGGCGTGCCGCTGTGGTCGACGCTCTGGGCAAGTATACCGCCGACGGCGGCAGCTGGGACGATGTGAAGACCGCCTTCGTGGAAGGCTGGGCTACCCAGTACAACAACGAGATCGCCAACGGCTAAGCTACGGTTTCAACCACATACGCACAGGGGGCGGGCTTTTCGCCCGCCCCCTCTTTCTTACTCTGTGACGGCGGGTGCTGTCCTTCGAACGCACTTCGGAGGAGAGCTTTCGCTGTGACAAAACTACGGAGAACAGGAGTGGTCTAATGAAACGATTTCAAGCGAAACGGGACGCGGCTGCGCTGAACAGCCGACTGGTCCGACGGCCAATTCAGCGCATGGTGTGGCTGTTTCTGCTGCCCACCTTTGCCGCCTTCTGCATCGGGTTCATCTACCCGTTCCTGAAGGGCGCGTTCCTGTCCTTCTGCAAATTCAAGCTGACCAGCAAGTGGACATGGGTAGGCTTTGACAACTATCTGAAGGCCTTTGCCGACAGCAGCTTCCGCCATGCCTTCTTGTTCACGGCGCTGTTTGCCTTTGTGTCGGTGCTGTTCATCAACGCGCTGGCCTTCGCGGTGGCCTATGCGCTGACGCGGGGCATCAAGGGCTCCAACCTGTTCCGGACGGTGTTCTTCATGCCGAACCTGATCGGCGGCATCGTGCTGGGCTATATCTGGTCCATGATCTTCGACGGTTTTCTGGTGGCCTACGGTAAGTCCGTGGTGCTGAACAGCCACTTCGGCTTCTGGGGTCTCATCATCCTGATCTGCTGGCAGCAGGTGGGCTATATGATGATCATCTACATCGCCGGATTGCAGTCCGTGCCGGAGGATATGCTGGAGGCGGCCCGCATCGACGGCGCCACCAACTGGCAGACCCTGTGGAAGGTCACTATCCCCAACATGATGAGCTCCTTCACCATCTGCATTTTCCTGACGCTGACCAACGGCTTCAAGCTGTTTGACCAGAACCTGGCCCTGACCGGCGGCCGCCCCTTCCTGCAGCAGGCGGACGGCAGCGTTATCAAGACCACGGAAATGCTGGCCCTGAACATCTACAACTCCTTCTACTCCGGCAGCGGCAACAACCGCGGCGTGGCCCAGGCCAAAGCCGTGCTGTTCTTCATACTAGTGGCGGCTATCGGACTGATCCAACTTCGGGCTACCCGTAAAAAGGAGGTGCAGCAGTAATGCAGACGAGCCTTGCCAAAAAGCATGACCGCAGCAAAATGGTGTTGACCATAGCGTTCACGGTGATCTGCATCGTGTATGTGCTGCCCATCGTCATCGTTCTGATCAACTCCTTCAAGACCAATGCCGCTGTCAATACCGATACGTTCGCCCTGCCCAATGAGGACACCTTCGTGGGCTGGCAGAACTATATCAAGGGCATGACCTTCGGCAACTATCCGTTTATCAAGGCGGTGTTCTACAGTCTGTTCATCACCCTGGTCTCCTCGGCGCTGATCCTGATCTGCACCTCTATGGCCGCGTGGTATGTGGCCCGTGTGGGCAGTCTGTTCAGCAAGATCGTGTACTACCTGTGCGTGTTCTCCATGGTGGTGCCGTTCCAGATGGTGATGTTCACCCTGTCCCGCACCGCCGAGCAGGTCAAGCTTCCCTACTTCAGCCTCACCTCTATGGCTTTTGCCAAGATCGGATTGAACACACCGTGGACAATACCTATCGTATACCTGGGCTTCGGCGCGGGACTGGCGGTGTTCATGTTCTCCGGGTTTGTCAAGACGATCCCGCTGGAGATCGAGGAGGCTGCCGCCATTGACGGCTGTGGGCCTGTGCGTACCTTCTTCCTGGTGGTGCTGCCCATGCTGAAGCCCACGTTTATCTCCGTGGGCGTGCTGGAGATCATGTGGGTGTGGAACGACTTTCTGCTGCCGTACCTGGTGCTGGATCTGAACAAATACCGCACCATCCCCATCGTCATCCAGTATCTGAAGGGCAGCTACGGACAGGTGGATATGGGCGCCACCATGGCGCTGATCCTGCTGAGCATCGTCCCGGTCATCATCTTCTATCTCTGCTGCCAGAAGCACATCATCAAGGGCGTGGCGGCAGGCGCCGTCAAGGGCTAAGCTTACAACACGCCGGGGGCGGGCTGATCGCCCGCCCCCGTATATTTTGGCCGGGACCGTCCGGCTGAAAGCCAAATCCTATCCAAGAGAGAAGTTGAGTTATGAAACGAAGCAGCGGTATTTTAATGGCGGTGTCCTCCCTGCCCTCCCCCTATGGCATCGGTACCCTGGGCAAGGCGGCCTATGATTTCGCCGATTTCCTGAAAGACGCCGGCCAGTCCTACTGGCAAATGCTCCCCCTGGGCCCCACCAGCTATGGCGACTCCCCCTACCAGAGCTTTTCCGCCTACGCCGGCAACCCCTATTTTATCGACCCGGATATGCTGGCGGCTGACGGACTGCTGACGGCCGCCGAGTGCGCCGCCCCCGACTGGGGCAGCGACCCGCGCCATGTGGACTACGGAAAGATCTACGAGAGCCGCTTTACCCTTCTTCGCAAGGCCTATCAGCGGGGCTGGGAGCGCGATGCCGACGCGGTGGCCGACTTCAGGGCGGAAAACGAGCGCTGGCTGCCGGACTACGCCCTGTACATGGCCTGCAAGCGCCATTTCGGCATGAAGTCCTGGACGGAGTGGCCCGACGACGACCTTCGCCTGCGTAAGAACGAGGCCGTGCTGGACAAGTACCGCACGCTTCTGCGGGAGGATGTGCAGTTCTTCACCTATCTGCAATTTCTGTTTTTCAGGCAGTGGACCGCTCTGCGCGACTACGTCCACCAGCAGGGCATCCGCATCATCGGCGATCTGCCCATCTATGTGGCCATGGACTCCGCCGACGTCTGGGCTGAGCCGCAGTTCTTCCAGCTGGACGACGATCTGGTGCCCAAGGCTGTGGCCGGCGTCCCGCCGGATTACTTTACCGCCGACGGCCAGCTGTGGGGCAACCCCCTCTACGACTGGGACGCCATGCGTGACGACGGCTTCGGCTGGTGGATCCGCCGGATCGACGGCGCCGGCAAGCTGTATGATGTGATCCGCATCGACCACTTCCGCGGCTTTGCCAACTACTGGGCCGTGCCCTACGGTCAGCCCACCGCCAAAAACGGCCGCTGGATCGCCGGTCCCGGCATGGACCTGATCGAACGGCTCAACGGCTGGTTCCCGCAGCTGGAGTTCATCGCCGAGGATCTGGGCTACCCCACCCCGGAGGTGGCGCAGCTGCTCCGCGAGTCCGGCTGGCCCGGTATGAAGGTGCTGGAATTCGCCTTTGACTCCCGGGATTCCAGCGGGTATCTGCCCCACGCCTATACGCCGCACTGCATCTGCTATACCGGCACCCACGACAACAGCCCCCTGGCCCTGTGGCGGCAGGAGGCCGCGCCGGAGGATGTGGCCCACGCGGTGGAATACCTGGCGCTGACAGAGCAGGAGGGCTTCCACTGGGGTATTATCCGCGGCGGTATGTCCAGCGTGGCAGAGCTGTTCGTGGCGCAGATGCAGGACTATCTGGGCCTGGGCGAGGGAAACCGCATGAACATCCCTGGCACCCAGGGCGGCAACTGGACCTGGCGGCTGCTGCCCGGCGAGCTGAGCGATGCGCTCTCTGTCAGGATCGACCGCATGACCGCGCTCTACGGCCGCAAGGCATAAGCGAACACCCCCGGCAGTGCCGGGGGTGTTTTTTTGCCGTGAGCACCGCTTCCGCAACGCCGAAACCCCCATCTGCCGTGTGACAGATGGGGGTTTCGATGCCGCCGAGGTAGGGGTTAGACCTCCGCGACCCGTACTGCAATATGGGCCCTGCCGGGCAGGGCAAATAAAAAACCGGCTGCAATGTATGCACCTTTGAAGCGCATCCCACTTGCAGCCGGTCAATCATGCGGTCAAATGCCGTTTAGACACCGTAGCTTTGCGTCTCGGCCTTTCAGCCGATTTGCCAACAGAACATTATTGTATTCGTAGTATATCACTTTCGTTCCGTTTCGTCAAGTCTTTTCCGCAAAAATCCGTGTTTTCTACGCGTCCGTCTCTAAATCTCCGATCGCCGCGCACGCCTCACGGTATGCCGCGGCCGTCTCCGGATACAGCGCCGACGCGCGCTGCATATCGCTGCCGCGCAGGGCCTCCGTCAGGGCTGAGGCTGCCTGCCCCAGCTGCACCAGCCCCAGGTTGGCTGCCAGGCCCTTCAGCGTGTGCGCCGCGCGGAAGGCCAGACGGGCGTCTCCGGCGCTCATGGCCGCCTGCAGCATGGCGAAGGTGTCGTCTCCGGCGAACATCCGCAGGAAACGCTCCACCGTAGCTATACTGCCCAACCGGCGCACGGCGTCCGCCATGTCGCCGCCCATCTCTTGATAAAGCTTCTCTAAATTCATTGTTTCTTCCTCTCCAGCCACTCGGCGATCGTTCTTATCATCTGCCCAGCCTCCAACGGCTTGGGGATATGCGCGTCCATGCCCGCTGCCAGGCAGGCCGCCACGTCCTCGTCAAACAGGTTGGCGGTCATGGCGATGATCGGCAGCTGCGCGTCCGGCCTGTCCATCCCGCGGATGGCGCGGGTGGCGGAAAGGCCGTCCAGCTCTGGCATCATCACGTCCATCAGCACCGCGTCGTAGGTGCCGGGCGCCGACGCGGCGAACATCTCCACCGCCTCCTTGCCGTCGGCGGCCTGGTCCACCACGGCGCCGGCCTCCTGCAGCAGGTAGACCGCGATCTCCCGGTTCAGTTCGTTGTCCTCTGCCACCAGCAAGCGCCGTCCGGCAATGGAGGCCGCCGCGTCGGGAAGCGCGGCTTCCGGTTCTTCGGCCTCACTGGGCATCATGGGCAGCACCACGCGGAAGCGCGTTCCCTGTCCGCGTGCACTGTCCACCTGAATGGTACCGCCTCTTTCGTCCACCAGCTTTTTCACCACGGCCAGACCCAGGCCCACGCCGCCGGAAAGGCTGCCCCTATCGCTGTTTTCCTGGGCAAACGCCTCGAACATATGGCGCTGGAACGTTTCGCTCATGCCTGCGCCGTTATCCTCGCATATAAATTCCAGCCGGCACACGCCGTCCGCATAACGGGACTCGCGGAAGCTGCAGCGCACCCATCCGCCGGGGTGATTGTATTTGATGGCGTTGCCAATGATGTTCTGGCAGATCTGCCGCAGATACAGCGGGTCGCCTGTGAATTGTTCATGCTCCAGCGTCAGGTCCATCACCATCAGCGTAACGCCTGCGCTCTCCGCCTGGGCGTGCGAAATACCCAGCATCTCGTGCAGCTCGCTTGTCAAACAATAGGGTGTCTTTCCCAGCGCCTCCTGCTTCGGGCGATTCAGCGTCAGCACGTCGTTTACCAACGCCAGCAGATAGCGTGCCGCGGTCTGCGCCTTCTCCCGGCAGGACTGCACCAGCGTCACATCCTCCGGGTTCCGCCCGATGATCTCCAGCATACCCATGATGATGTTGATGGGTGTGCGTATGTCGTGGCTCATGCTGCGAAGGAAGTGCGTCTTGGCCTGGTCCGCCGCTGTGGCACGCTCTACTTCCTTTTCCAACTGCTTCTGGTACGCCAGTTCCCGCCGTTTGCGGTCCTGCGTGGTGTGGAGCACCAGCAGCGTCGCCAAGACCGCCGCCAGCGCGTACACGCCGAAGGCGGAGATCACCATGTTCTTGCCCAGGATGAACACGTATTCATTGGGGAGGAACACATACAGGCTGTACTGCTGGTATCGCTCCCGTGCACCGAAGAACGTGCCGTCCGTGCGGAGCTGGGTCAGCTTGCTGCCCGGGGAGGGGGAGGACTCCAGCGCACGGATGAGGGGCACCTCGTCCACCGGCAGGTTCCACTGCTCCGCCGCGCTGCTGCCCACCACGCGCTCGCCGTCGGTGATGTAGGTGTAGACCCTGTCATTGAGCAGCGTCTCGTAGCCCGCCAGCAGGCTCTCGATGGACGCACGGTAGGAGGCGATGATCGTGTTCGACTGGAGGCGGACGCAGAAGACGACGCCGGGATTTTCGACGCGCGCCACGGCTGCTATGTCGTATACCGCGCCGTCACGGGTCAGGCGGCGGGCGAAGATCTTTTCCGGGTAGTCCATGATGGAGCGGATCGCCTCATTGGTGTAGTAATCGCTCCAGTCCATGTCCGCACCGGAGCTGAACTCGATCTCCAGATCCTTGTCCAGCACCAGCACGCAGGTTACGCGCTGACGCTGGGCGTACCGCGCCAGCTCCTCGTTGGAGCGGTTCTGCCCCACCATACCCTCGCGCTCCGCCACCTCCTGCGCCTGCTCCGTCAGCCGCACGAGGCTCTTTAGCCGGTCGGCGGCGACGATGTCGCGGTAGCTGATGCACTGGTTTTGCAGATATTGCAGCGTCCGCTGGGCGGTCTGCTGGGCGTTGCGGATGCTGCTGTTGCCGCCGATGAGAGCCGTGACCGCCATCACAAAGACGCCCAGCACCAGCATGAGCACCCAGATATATTTGTTGGAAAACTTATTGCCCATGGATCAACCCCGCTAAAGCCGCCTGTGCGTCCACGCCGTAGCTCTCCAGAATGGCGGCCACGGTGCCGTCCGCCACCAGCTCGTGCAGCATTTCGTTCAGAGCCTCCGCTCTGCCGCTGCCGTCGTCCTTATAGAACGCCGCGCCCAGACCTGCCCGCAGCAGCCCCGGCTCCAGCACCCGGTATTCCCCGGCGCGCCCGGCGATGAAGGTGAGGTACGCCGTCTCGTGTCCGGCGCAGGCGTCCACATAGCTTTTGTCCAGCGCGGCGAACACGTCCACCGTGTCGGCGAAGCAGTACACGCTGTCCACCTGCTCCACGCCGGGCACCTGATGCTTCAGAAACAGCTCCTCCGGCTTGGAGGAGGTCTGCACGGCGATGCGCTTGCCGTTCAGGTCGCCAAGACCGTAAATATCGCTGGACGCCTGCACTATGACCACCTGACGGCTGTACATATACGGCCCTGCCCAGCGGTAGCGGTCCTCTCTGCCGTTCATGGAGAAGCTGCCCCAGAGGCAGTCCACGTCGCCTCGCTCCAGTAGGGCGTCCTTCTCCTGCCAGGATATCTGCCGGAAGTCCGGCGTCCACCCCAAGTGCTCGCAGGCCGCTTTTGCGATCTCCACGTCGATACCCGCATAGGCGCCATCCTCATCCAGATAGAAATACGGCTCATAGTTGTCGCTGCCAATGACCAGCACCGGCAGTTCTTCCGTTTCCGTCTCCCGCTGTCCGCAGCCGCACAGCACCGTACCGCACAGCGCCAGCAGCACCGCCAGCAATCTCTTTGTCCTGCTCATTCCTTACCTCTCATGCCGTATACCTCACGGCACAACGCACTCTGTATGTCCTCCAGACAGTCCACCAGCAGCGGATCGAACGCGCCGCACTCGCCGCGCCGTATCATAGCCAACGCCTCCGCATGGGTATACGCCGGCTTGTACACCCGCTGGCTCACCAGCGCGTCATAGGCGTCCGCCAGGCCCACCGCCTGCACGGTCATCGGTATCTCGTCGCCCTTCAGCCCGTCGGGATAGCCTCTGCCGTCCACCCGCTCGTGGTGCCAGCGGCAGATCTCCGCCGCAGCCTCCACCAACGGCTCGCTTTCCATCTCCTTCATGCCCCGCATCAGTTCCTCGCCGATCAGGGTATGCTTCTTGATCTCGTCAAACTCCTCCGGCGTCAGGGGGCCGGTCTTTCGCAGCAGGGCATCCGGCACGCCCATCTTTCCGATGTCGTGGAACATAGCCGCGGCGGCGGCCCGCCGGCAGTCCTGCAGGGTCAGGCCGTATTTATCCGTGCGTTCCAGCATTCTCTGCAGCAGCCGCTGCGTGATCTGCTCCACGTGCCGCCCGTGGTCCGCGCCCTCGCCGTTGCGGTAGCCCATCACCCGCGACAGGATATCCGCCGCGATGCCCATCATATGCTCCTGCCGCCGCAGCTGCTGCATCATCACCGCTGCCAGCCGCCGCTGCCGCGCATACAGCTTCACGGTGTTCATCACCCGCTGCCGCACAATACGGATATCAAAGGGCCGTTCTATGTAGTCCGACACGCCCATGTCATAGGCCTGCCGCACCTTTTCTTCTGACCCGTCCGCCGTGATGATAATGACCGGGATATCCTCGATAAACCCCCGATTATTCATCTCCTCCAGCACCTGCAGGCCGTCCATCTCCGGCATGATCATGTCCAGCAGCACCAGTGAGATATCCGCGCCGTAGGTCTCCAGCTGCGCCATACACTCCCGGCCGTCCTCCGCCTCCAGCACGTTGAAATCCTCCGCCAGCATCTCCCGCAGTATCGCGCGGTTCATAGCCGCATCGTCCACCACAAGAATATGCGGCTTGATCTCCTCCCCCTCCACGGGGGTATCCTCGGTGACCACGGCGTCCTTTCTTCGCTTGGCCCGGTACATCAGCCGGTCCGCCCGCTGCACCGCCTGGGCGATCGTCTCCTGCTGCGCCATGACGCAGCCCACGCTGATGGTGATATGCTGGCCGCCCTCGCAGCCCGGTATGCTCACTGTCCGCAGCCGCCGCTGAATGTCTCCCAGCACGGTGGCAAAGGCCGCCTGCTCCACGCCCGGCAGCAGCAGCAAAAACTCGTCGCCGCCGTAGCGCACCAGTGAGCCGCTGCGGCCCACCACCTCATAGATGGTATCCGCCAGCGCCCGCAGCGCGTTGTCGCCCACCTGATGGCCATTCATATCGTTATACAGCTTCAGATCGTCCATATCGATGAGCGCTACACCGCCGCGGTATATCTCATTGCTCATATCCCGCTGGTAATGGTTGCGGCTCAGCGCGCCGGTCAGCGCGTCTATCTCCTGCTCCTGTGTATCCCGCCCGGAGATGACCAGCACTTTGTCGTTGATCCGGTCGATGCGGATGTCATACTGCCGGCAGCCTACGCCGCCCTGCCGGAACCGCAGGCGAAAACTCTCGTTTCGCTCCTTTTCGTAGAAAAAGCTCCGCAGATTTTCGCTGCTGAGATAGCGCATCCACACGCTTTTCTCCGCCGACACACCGCCGTTATCCCGGAAGATGTCCCGCAGCTCCTCTACGGTGTACCATTTGTCCTCCAGCCCACTGGCCAGACTGGTTTTCCGGACCCGCAGCTTTCCCCGGGTCCTGTCATATTCACATACGGTGTCGCAGATCGGCAGCAGTGCCGCGATAAAGGCTTCCTTCTCGATCATGGCTGGACCTCCGTCCCTATCATATCAGCCTTATTATAGCATCTTAATACCGTATTGCAACGGCTTCCCCCTGAAACGCCGAATTTTTCGTCTGTTTTGCAGGCGGCGCGCCGGGGTGCGCTGTCGGTGAACAGCCCTGACCCGCGCAGGGCAAAATAAAACCGCCCGGACGGGCGGTTTTGTTTTGCCTTTTTGCGATCTAACTGCGGCGGCGTCGGCGGAGGGCTAAAACGGTCAGTGCCGAAATGGAAGCGCCAACAATAAGCCATGCCCACGGACCGACGGAGGGCGCGGCGGCCGGCAGAGGCTGCCAGGCGGCATACAGCGTCATATCCGCCGTGACCGGCGCATTGAAATCCCAGGGGCGGGTCAGGTCGTAGTCACTGTACCAGCCGGTGAAGCGATAGCCCGAGCGGGTGGGCGCCTGCGGCGGCGTCAGGGGCGTTCCACGGAGCACCTCCGCCGGCGCTACGCCGCTGCCGCCGTTACTTTGGAAGGTCACGCGGCACTGCTCTGACACCACCACCGTGACGTCCCGGGCAGCGGCGGCATAGCGGCCCATGCCGTCCTCGGTGGACACCAGGTAATGGCTGCCGGTTATGGCGGACGCACCGCCGTCGGCCAGGACCTTCAGCTGAAAGGAGCCGACGACCGTCTCATCCGCCCAGTCCGCGCCGCCGCCAAAGTCTACGTAATTCATGTAGACCGCCTGACGGCCATCACGCAGCGTGACCAGCGTCGTCTTGACGCCCTCGCGGAGCAGGGTGCCATCAGGCTGATAGGCGAAGAAGGCAGGATCGAAGCATATCTCGTCCTGCATGGCGAACATCGGCCCTGTGCCGGTGGTCCGGCACAGGGTAAGCGATACCGTTACGGTATCGCCGGCGGCGGCATGGTACGTCGCCTCTCCGTTGGCGGCAAGGCGGAATTCATAGTGCCGGCTGTCGTCGCCCCAAGCCAGGGACGGCGCCAGCAGCAGCACCGCCAGCAGCGCCAGAACTACCCGCTTCATGGTTCGCCTCAGTTTAGGAAGTCCTTGAGCTTCTTGCTGCGGGAGGGGTGCCGCAGCTTACGCAGGGCCTTGGCCTCGATCTGGCGGATACGCTCACGGGTGACGTTGAACTCCTTGCCTACCTCTTCCAGCGTGCGGGTACGGCCGTCCTCGATACCGAAGCGCAGCTTCAGCACCTTCTCCTCCCGGGGCGTCAGGGTACCCAGCACGTCCACCAGCTGCTCCTTCAGCAGGGTAAAGCTGGCGGCCTCGCTGGGCTCGGATGCGGCCTCGTCGGGGATGAAGTCGCCCAGATGGCTGTCCTCCTCCTCGCCGATGGGCGTCTCCAACGACACGGGCTCCTGGGCGATCTTCAATATCTCGCGGACCTTGTCCACGGGCATATTCATCTCGGCGCTGATCTCCTCGGGGCTGGGGTCGTGGCCCAGCTCCTGCAGCAGCTGGCGGGACACACGGATGACCTTGTTGATGGTCTCCACCATGTGGACGGGGATGCGGATGGTACGCGCCTGATCGGCGATGGCGCGGGTGATGGCCTGACGGATCCACCAGGTGGCGTAGGTGGAGAACTTATAGCCCTTGGTGTAGTCGAACTTCTCCACGGCCTTGATCAGGCCCAGATTGCCCTCCTGGATCAGGTCCAGGAACAGCATACCGCGGCCCACATAGCGCTTGGCGATGGACACCACCAGACGCAGATTGGCCTCGGCCAGCTGCTGCTTGGCCTTCTCGCCGGCCTTGATCTGCTTTTTCAGCTCGGCCATCTCCGCCTCAGGGATGGTCTCGCCGTCCGCCTCGGCCTGCGCCACACGCGCCTCGGCCTCGCGGCCGGCGGACATAACGGTGGCCAGCTCCACCTCCTGATCGGCGGTCAGCAGGGGCACCTTGCCGATCTCCTTCAGGTACATACGCACGGGATCGTCAATGTTGAAGCTGTCCACCAGCGTGTTGGGGTCGACCAGCTCCTCCTCCTCGATCTCGGCGATCTCATCCATAGCGGGCTCGCCATCCTCATCGGGCAGGTCGGCCAGGAAATCCTCGCTGCCTACCTCGATGCCCAACTGCTCCAGAGAGTCGTAGATGGAGTCCATCTGCTCGCTCTCCAGGTCCAGCTCGTCCAGCACGTCGGACAACTCACCGGCATCCAGCTTGCCCTTCTTCTTACCCTTGGTAAACAGGTCGCGCAGCTTCTCGTTGCCGTTCAGCAGCGCGGCCGCCGGCAGGGACGCGATGGTCTTTTCGTCCAGGCCGCCCTTGGCGGGCTTCTCCTGCGCCGGCGCGTTCTCCTGCAAAAGCTGGTCCGCCATCTGCTCCAACTGCTCCGCGGTGTACTTTTCTTCGGTCATGTTCGCTTTCCTCCGTAACCTTTTTTATCTTTATACGTCTCCATCGCCGCCGCCAGCGGATCCGTGCCGCCGGTGCGCTTGGTGTGTTCTTCCCGAATGATGCGTATGTAATCCGCCAGCGCCTGCGGCGCATTGGCGGCGGATTCCGGTTTTTGCAGCAGCGCCGTCAGGTGGTTCATTTCCTCCGGCGTCAGCACCGCGGCCAGCGCCGCCATGCTCGCGTGTCCCCGCCGCTGCCACAGCTCGCCGTAGATGCGGCCCAGCAGCGGTGAGGAAAATTCCTCCGGCTGCACCGGCATTTCCGGCGGGAACAGGCTCTCGTCCTGCATCAGCAGACGGATAACGCCCTCCTCCGCCAGCGCGCTGCGTACATTCTGATAGCGGATGCTGCGGTCCGCGGGCTGCAGGGCCGATATCGGGTTCATCTCCTGACGCTCCTGCGCCTTCCGTGCCTTGGCCTGCACCCGCTTGGCGGCCCGCTGGACCTCCATCCGCATGGCCTCCGCCGGCAGGGACGCCGCCTCTGCGGCCCGGGTGGTATATACCTCCCGTTCCACGGGATCATTTAGTTTACATAACGTTTCGGCAATCTCCCCCGCGTAGGCGATACGGCCCTTGTCGTCCTTCAGATCATACTTGGACGCGATCTCAGACATCGTGAATTCAATGCCGTTTGCACTTCCGGAAAGCAGCTGCTCAAAGGCGTCCTTGCCCTGATACTTGATAAAGTCATCGGCGTCTTGCTTTACATAATGTCCATCCACCAATCGCTGCGGCAGACGCAGGACCTTCACAGTGAACTCGCTGTTCTGCAGCAGCTCCAGCGCCCGGTCCGTGGCCATCTGGCCCGCGCCATCGTTGTCGTAGCACAGCACCAGCTCCTTGGTGAAGCGGCTCAGCAGACGTATCTGCTCCTGGGTCAGCGCCGTGCCCATGCAGGCCACCGCGTTGTCGAACCCCGCCTGATGCAGCGTCACCACGTCCAGGTTGCCCTCGCACAGGATCATGTTGGGCCGCTTGGTCTTTTTGGCCAGGTTCAGGCCGTAGAGCACCCGGCGTTTGCTGTACGCCACCGTTTCGGTGGTGTTCATGTATTTCGGCTCCGACTTGTCGATCACGCGGCTGCCGAAGCCCACCACGTCGCCCCGCACATCGATGACCGGCAGCATCAGCCGGTTGCGGAACTTATCGTACAGCCCGCCGTTTTTCCCGTTGACCACCAGGCCGGAGGCAAGCAGCTCCTGCTTGGTGAAGCCCTTGTCCGTCATGGCGCGGAGCAGCGCGTCCCACTGGTCCAACGAAGCGCCCATGCCGAAGCGCACCGCGATGCCGCGCCGTATCTGCCGCTTGTCCAGATACGCCTGCACCGCCGCACCCTGCGGAAGCTGCAGCTGGTCGTAGTACCACCGCGCCGCCGCGCGGTTCAGCTCCAGCACCCGCCGCCGCAGCCGGTCGGCGTTGCTGCGGGCCTCGTCCTCCGCCGGCAGCGGGATGTTGGCCCGCTTGGCCAGGAACTCCACCGCCTCCGGGAATGACAGGCCCTCGATCTCCATGATGAAATTGATGACGCCGCCGCCCTTTTTGCAGCCGAAGCAGTGGTAGATCTGCTTGTCCGGCGCCACGGAGAACGAGGGCGTTTTCTCGTTGTGGAAGGGGCACAGGCCGAACAGGTTGCCGCCCTTGCGCGTCAGCGTCACGTAGCTGGATACCACGTCCGCGATGTCGTTCCGCGCCACCACTTCGTCCAGAAACTGGTCGCTGAAATGCACGAAAAGCCCTCCTTTCCCCCACCGAACCGCGGTGCAAAATAAATCTGACAATATACTATACCAAAAAACTTCCTCAAATCCTCTTTTTTCGCAAAAGTTTTTAGCCGTGACGGATGAGGTGCCACAAAAAAAGAAAGGCCCCGTAGGAACGCAGCATTTACTAACCCTCCCGCGGCAGCGGGAGGGTTATATATTTATCTCACCCCGTCAGGGGTGAGATATTATCTATCCCCGGCCGTTAGGCCAGGGATAAATAAGCACAAAAAAAGAAAGGCCCAATGGGCCTTTCTCTTTTTTGAGTTTAATTAGAACTCCTTTTTCTTGCCGATGACGAGGGCGGAGCCGGCGACGGAGGTCAGAGCCATACCGACGTACATAGCGATGCCAGCGTCAAAGGTCTTGGGGGACTTGTTGGTGTCGGTGGAAGGAGTGGTGGTCTTACCAGCCTCAACCAGATACAGAGTAGCATTGCTGCGCAGGATGTTCTTCAGCAGAATGCCATGCTCGTTAGCATAGGAAGCAACGGTAACAGGATCATAGGTGTAGAACTCGGACTTCAGATCACCAGTATCAACGGTGGGGCCGATGACATAGCGGTTGCCGCAAATAGCGCACTTGTACACATCAGACTTAGCGGTGCCATAGGTGGTACCGTCCTTGACCAGAACATGACCAGCCTTCAAGGCGTAATCAACCTCATTAGCGGCAGTGCCGGCAGCATAGTATGCAACAACATTGCTGGACTTGGTGCCGAAGAAATACTTGGTGTCAGGCTCAGTAATTTTATCAGCATCCTTAGTCTGCTTGGCATTGTAAGCAACAACGTCACTCACCAGGACATAAGAAGCGGTGCCAGCGACATTGCTGTACACATTGAACAGAGAACCAGCGTCAGTGCAGGTGGCGGCAACGGCGTTCTTGTCCAGAACCAGCTTGGTGGTCTTGTCGTAGCCAGCGTCAATAACGGCCTTCTCATTGTTGGTAATCTGGACAAACTTTGCCATGTCGGCGTTCCAGACATAATACAGGCCCTTGTCAACAGCGGTCCAATAGGTGCCACCGGTCAGGTTGGCAGGGGTGGTCTTCGTGGCAACCAGATCCTTCCCGGTGTTGTTCCAAGTCACGTCATGGGCGACGGTATCGCCGGTTTCAGCAGCGGGAACCTTGGCCTTTTGGTCTTCGGTGATGGGGCCAGCCGCGAAAGCGGTGGTGCACAGTGCCAGAGCCATGACCATGGCCAGCACAGTTGCAATGATCTTCTTCATGTTTGTTTCCTCCATAAAAATTTGTTTGTGTCGGACTTGACCTCGCCACTCTCGCCAGCGGTTTACAACGTAAACATCATTATGTTGTAAAAATTTTTACGGATTTTATTACCAGTTATTTCCATTTTTGAGACAGCGCCGCCGCGCCGTTAAAAATCACCTGAAATTGGAAATAATTTCCATTTCTTCCATAATTTACCAGTAATTTACGCAATTTATCTGAGCACCTGCAAAGCGTAATTCCTGTGTAACGCAGCATTTATGCAATTCAAATCGAGATTTTCAAAAAACGCAACAACTTAGTTGGAAAAATTTTCCAGTCAAAATCGAAAAGTCATTATGTAAACTGCTTTGACGCTGATAGCGGCCAAAAGCCGTTCATAATTCGGTTACAATTTATTCGGCGAAAGTGCTACCTGCATTTTGGTGCATAAAAGGAGCTTCGCCGTCCCGGCGGCGAGTGACTTTCTTTTGTTGTCAAAAGAAAGTTACCAAAGAAAACCACTTAGACCTACGGTCTAAGAATCCCTTGGCGCGCTATGGAGCGTACAAATTCAATGGCGCATACTCGCGAATAGAGCGCAGTGGGTAACGTTGTCGGTTCCGGGGACTGCTTGTACCTCTTGCGACGCTGCCGCTGATACGGTGCGAGGGTAGGAGTTGGTGCGCTGGTCGAATGGGCGATTATCAAATCGCGCCAAAGCCGCCCGGAGGGCGGCTTTGGGAGGTGGCGGTTCCACCGCCGGAGAAAGCTTTTATCCATGGAGTTTCGTGGTAATTTTTGGAAAAATGTTTGGAAATAGATGGAAAACAATTCCTGCGCCGGAAAAATTATTTAAAAAAAGCAGAATTTCCTCTTGAAAAAACGAGCGTGTTGTGCTATTTTTATTTGTGGTAAAGCCATTTACTGAGGGGGATGCGAAGCGTGGGGTGCGCTTTGCACGACAGGGAGGGCTCCCGAGAGGCGGATATCTCCGCGTCCCGGGAGCTTTTTCATTATATAGTTAAAGCCGCCCTGATGGGCGGCTTTGGTTTACGATAACAAAAATTATGGTCAACTGTTCGGTGCATCATCGCCGCGATACCTATCCAGTGCCTGCCGGCAGTGTTCGGTGAAATCACGGCGCACATGGTCGGGCGCAAGAAGCTCGGCCTGACCGCCGAACTGGAACAGCCAGCCGTAAAATGTAGGACCTACCTCCACCGGGGCGGTAACTGCGATACGGTCTCCATCTGGGCGGATATGCGCATCAGCGCCGAAGCGGTCCATGACTACATTGATGAGGGCCCGGTCAAAGCGCAGCTGCACCGTTTCGGTGCGGCCATTGTACATATCGAAAATCGTTTTGACGTATTTGCCCAGGTCGAACTGCTCCGGCAGCGGATCGCGGGGTGTGTCGGTAACGGTCAGGGACTCCATACGGTCCACACGGTAGTGGCGATAGTCCTGAATGGCCGGGTCGTAAGCCACCAGATAGTAATGCTTATCCACGCAGAGGGCCACCGGGTTCGTCTCATAGGGCGCGCCGCCGCGGCGGTAGGCCTTGCCGCCATCAGGTGTCCAGTCGAAGTAGCGAAACGTGACCTTGCGGTCATCGTTGATGGCGGTATTCAGACCGTCGATGGCGTAATAGAGCTTCTCATTGTGGGTGCGGACCCGGTCCATGACATAGACCTGACGGCGCAGCTGGCGGGCATTGGGGCGGCTGGTGAGCTGCTCCAGCTTGGCGATAAGCTCCATGCTCTTGCTCTGTGTGAGAAAGGGCGACGCCTGTACCACATCAATGAGCAGCTTCAGCTCCGGCAGTTGGAACTCCCGTTCGCCAAGAAAATAGCCGTAGGTCTTGCCCCGGACAGCCTGCACATCCATGCCGTACAGCTCCAGCAGCTCCAGGTCGTCATAGATGCTTTTGCGCTCGGCGGAAATACCCTGGTGTTCCAAATAGGCGATCATATCCTGAACGGTCCTGGGGTGGCGCTCGTCTGTTTCCTCCCGCAGATACCGCGCCAGATACAGCAGCTTCAGCTTTTTATTGGCCATGGCGCACCCTCCCTTCGTTTGTCCCATTGTACCAGATACGGGCAGGAAAGAAAACCACTTTTTACCGGCGTTCGACTTTACATACACGTACTTTTAGGCTATAATAAAGTGCTATGCTATCGACGAAAGGAAGTGCGGCGTTGCAAGTGAACCAAATACGGGCAGGCGCCGCGCTGAGCTATGTGTCCATGGCGCTGAGCACCGTTATCTCGCTGGTCTACACGCCCATCATGCTCCGACAGCTGGGCGACAGCGAGTTCGGCGTGTACCAGGCGGTGCTGCCGATCATCTCCTATCTGAATTTACTGAGCTTCGGCCTGGGCAGCGCCTATGTGCGGTATTACTCCCGCTTCCGTGCCGCCGGCGACAAGAAGGGCTGCGCTAAGCTGAACGGTATGTTCCTGATAACGTACCTCATCCTGGGCGCGCTGGTGCTGGCCATCGGCTTCGGGCTGTCCTACTGCGATGTGGTGTTCGGCAAGAAGCTGACAGCGGAGGAGATCGACCTTGCCCAGCGGCTGCTGCGTATCATGTCGGTCAATGCTGCGCTGACGTTCCCCATCAGCGTGTTCGAGAGCCATGTGACCATCAACGAGAGGTATCTGTTCCAGAAGATCGTAGCCATGGGCAAGCAGGTGCTGAACCCCCTCATTATGATCCCCCTGCTGCTGATAGGCTACCGGTCCGTGACGCTGACCATCGTCTCGCTGATCTTCACCGTGCTCAGCGGCGTGATCAATATCACCTACTGCCTGACACGGCTGAAAATGCCCTTTGCCTTCCGGCACTATGACTTTGCGCTGCTGCGTGAGATGTTCGGCTTTACGCTGTATGTGTTCATCGGCATTGTGGTGGACAACATCAACTGGTCCATCGACCGGCAGCTGCTGACGTGGTTCCACGGCTCCGCCGCGGTGACGGTCTACGTCATCGCCTCGCAGCTGAACAACTATTTCCTGCTGTTCGGAAACGCCATCTCCAACGTGATGACGCCCCGCGTCCACCGTCTGGTGGCGGAGAACGCCCCCATGCGGACGCTGGACGCCCTGTTTACCAAGGTGGGGCGGCTGCAGTTCATCCTGCTGGGCGGCATATTCCTGGGCTTCGTGGCCATCGGCCAGTCCTTCGTGGTGCTGTGGGGCGGCGGCGAGCAGTTCCGCATCGACTATTGGACCGCGTTGCTGCTGTTCTTCGCCTGCCTGTGGACCAACATTCAGACCGTGGGCATCGAGATACAGCGTGCCAAGAATATGCACAAATACCGTTCGCTGGTCTATCTGGGCGTACTGATCGGCAACATCGTGATCTCCATCCCCCTGTGTATGAAATGGCAGGGCCTGGGCGCGGCCATCGGCACGGCGGTCGCCACGCTGGTGGGCAACGTGTTCCTGATGAACCGCTACTACTACAAGCACATCGGCCTGAACATCCCCGGCTTCTGGCGGCACATCAGCCATCTGCTGCCGGCCATGGTGCTGCCCACCACCGTGGCGGTGCTGCTGGCGGTATTCGTCCATCCCGCCACCTACTGGCAGCTGATCCCGCCGGGACTGCTGTTTGTGGCGGTGTACGCCGCCAGTATGTGGCTGTTCGGCATGAACCGCTATGAGCGCGGACTGGTGACCGGACCGCTGCGGCGGATACTGCATCGGTAGCTGTTTCAGTACGGTCACAGCCTGCCGCATCGGCAATGATCTGTCTTTCCGCCCCTGCGCGGCGGGAAGAAAAAAGGGAGGTACTCTGTTATGGGAAGAAAACTTGCGACCTTTTTTCGCCAGCTGAAGCATCTCAGCTTCACACGGATGAAGCTGCACATCAACGCCGTCCATGAGGAGACAGGCAAAAACCGCCTGGCCATTTTCTGCGACATGGTATGGTGCGAGGTGCGCTACGGCATCGGTTATCTGGACTACCACGTGTTCGGCTTTGCGAACCGCCGCGGCGCGGTGCGGAAGACCTATATGACCGCCGTGCAGAACCAGGCCCTGACCCGGCAGATGAACGATCCGGCGTACTTCTATCAGCTCAACGACAAGATCGAGTTCGACACCATCTTCTCCGACCTGCTGAAGCGCCGCTTCCTGGACCTGCGCAAGACGGACGCCGCGGGCCTGCGGGACTTCTGCGCCGGTACGGAGGCCATCTTCTGCAAGCCCGCAGGGCTGTGCGGCGGCGAGGGCATCCAGCGCCTTGCCACGGCGGACATCGACGATTACGACGCTCTGTATGACCGGCTGGTCAAGGGCGGCCAGCTGCTGATCGAGGAGCCCATCCGCCAGCACCCGGACATGAATAAGCTGTGCCCCGACTCGGTGAACACCGTCCGTATCGTCACGCTGGTAACGGCGCAGGGCGCGCAGATGGTCTATGCCCTGGTCCGTATGGGCATGGGCGGCGTGTGCGTGGACAACGTCTCCTCCGGCGGTATGTACGCCCCGGCGAACGAGCACGGCCAGCTGTACCGCCCCGCCTTCTGCGACAAGACCGGCAAATATTACGAGCGCCACCCCGTCACCGGTACAGAGATCACGGGCTTTCAGATCCCCCTGTTCGACCAGGCGCTGGAGCTGTGCCGCACCGCGTCCAGGCGGGTGGAGGCGCACCTGAAATATATCGGCTGGGACGTGGCCATCACGCCGGACGGCCCCGTGCTGGTGGAGGGCAACAACCTGCCCGGTTACGATATGTGCCAGAACGCCGGCCATGTGGACGAGGGTATGCTGCCCCGGTTCGAGAAGCTGCTGGGCCGCCCCATTATGTGATGAAACCGTATGCTGCGCCCCGCGGGGCGAAACAGAGATAAGGAGGACAGACCATGCATCCTATGCGTAGGAAAGACAAGGAACGTGACGCTGCCTTTGCCTGGCAGGTGCTGCGTGACACCACCTATGCCACCCTGGCCATGACCGACAGTGACGGCGCCCCCTATTGTGTGCCCGTGAACCATGTGGCCGACGAGCAGGGCAATGCGGTGTATTTTCATTGCGCCGGCGCCGGCCGCAAGTGGGACATCCTGACGAAGGAGCCGCTCGTGTGCCTGTCCGCCGTGTCCAAGGCAGAGCTGATCCCCGGCGAGCTGACCACCGCCTACAAGTCCGCCCTCGTGCAGGGCAGGGCCGTGCTGGTACAGGACCCGGAGGAGAAGCTGTATGCCCTGAAGCTGCTGGTGCAGGCACTGGACCCCGTTTCCATGTCCCGGGCCGTTCTCTGTGCCGAGCACTCCATGCAGCGCACCATGCTGGTAAAGATCGTCCCCGAGATCATCACCGGCAAGGAGTCCTTCGGAGACTGAACAAACAGCTTTCTGCGTGAAGAGAAACGCAAAAGAACCGCCGGGCGGCGGTTCTTTTTAATATAATCCCTCGTATACCTCCCGCGGCAGCGGGAGGAATATATAAATATCCCCCGCTACAGCGGGGGATATTTATTTCGTCCGCGCCGACAGGCCAGGGATAAATAAGTACAAAAAAAGAAAGGCCCAATGGGCCTTTCTCTTTTTTGAGTTTAATTAGAACTCCTTTTTCTTGCCGATGACGACGGCGGAGCCGGCGACGGAGGTCAGAGCCATACCGACGTACATAGCGATACCAGCGTCAAAGGTCTTGGGGGAGGGCTTGGTGGTGTTGGTGGTGCCAGTGGTGGAACCAGAAGTAGTCCAGTAAGCGTACACGTCAGTGGAACCATCGACCAGCTGGCTGCTATAACCAACAGGAATGACATTGGTCTTGTTGGTCACGTTAGCGGTCTGGGTGCAGTTCTTGCACTTTGCGGTACCGGTAACAACGCCGTTAGCATCCTTGGTGCTGGAAACCAGCTCAAACACGTGCTTGACAACAGTATAATCGGTGGTCTCGGTAGCAGCCTTGACGGAAACGAGCTTGCCATCAACCAGCATACTAACGTCGCCGGTAACAGTCGCGCCAGCCACATAAACCTTGCCATCGGCATCCTTGTACAGGGTATCGCCAGTTCTTACAACAGCGTAATCGCCGCACTTGGTGCCCAGATCAATCTTGGAACCAATCTTGGTATAAGGAGTATTCGCGTCGGTAACCTTGTCCAGATACTTGACAGTACCGTCAACAGTCAGCTGATACTTGGCGTCAGCAGCGGGAACCTCAACATAGGTGCCAGCATTGTCACCGTTGGTAAGAGTGAAGTAGCCGCGAGTGGCGCTCACCAGCTTACCATCGGTCTTGCTCTCGGAAGCAGCGGTGTAAGAGATGGACACGCCATCCATATTCTGCTTCACCCAGCCGCCATCCCACTTATAGAAATCGCCATAAGTGGTAGCAGCCATTGCGGTGGTGCACAGTGCCAGAGCCATGACCATGGCCAGCACAGTTGCAATGATCTTCTTCATGTTTGTTTCCTCCATAAAAATTTGTTTGTGTCCGGTTCGGCTTCATCCTCCGAGACAGCGTTTACAACGTAAACATCATTATGTTGTAAAAATTTTTACGGATTTTATTACCAGTTATTTCCATTTTTGAGACAGCGCCGCCGCGCCGTTAAAAATCACCTGAAATTGGAAATAATTTCCATTTCTTCCATAATTTACCAGTAATTTACGCAATTTATCTGAGCACCTGCAAAGCGTAATTCCTGTGTAACGCAGCATTTATGCAATTCAAATCGAGATTTTCAAAAAATGCAACAATTTAGCTGGAAAAATTTTCCAGCTAAAATTGAAAAGTCATTATGTAAACTATTTGGCCAGAAATGCGCCCCAAATCCCGTTCATAATTCGGTTACAATTTATTCGGCGAAAGTGTTGTCTGTGTTTTTGTGCGTAAAAGGAGCTTCGCCGCCCCGGCGGCGCGGAGGCTTGCGTGGCCGCTTGCCCCAGCCACGGTAGAGGCGTTTTCTTCTCCCGGGCGGGCGATTATCAAATCGCGCCAAAGCCGCCCGGAGGGCGGCTTTGGGTGGTGTATGGGAGCCTTGCTTTTCCCAAAGGAAAAACCCAACAGCCTCGCTAAAAGCGCGGCTGTTGGGTTTACCATAATATATATTATTGTTAACTTATCGCCAGGTCTGACTGTAAAAGTACAGGGCCAGCATTCCGGGTCCCACATGGGCGCCGGTGACGGGCTCGTGACAGACGGAGAGTATCTCGCCGGTGCAGCCGGCCTGCCGCAGGGCGGTGGCCAGGTGCAGCGCCTCCGCCGGGGCGGCGGCGTGGGAGATACCAACCGGGGCAGACTTATCCTCCACCATTTCTTCATACAGCTGGATCAGCGTATCCATAGCCTTTTTACGGCCGCGCTCCTTGCTGAGCACCACGATCTTGCCCTCCGGATCGCCCTGCAGGATGGGCTTGATCTGCAGCAGTGTGCCGGCAAAGGCCGCGGCGCCGGACAGCCGGCCGCCCTTGCGAAGGAATTTCAGATCGTCCACCATGAAGTGCTGGCGCATCTTGCCGATAAGCTGGTTGGCGCGGGCCACGATCGTCTCCATATCCGCGCCCTTCTGCGCCATATCGGCGGCTTCCAGCACGATGAGCCCCTCGCCCAGGGAAGCGCCGCGGCTATCCAGCACGCGTATGTCACGGTCGGGGTAGCGCTCGCGCAGCTCCTGCGCCACCACGCTGACGCCCCAGCAGGTGCCGCTGACACCGCCGGACAGCCCCACATACAGCACATCATCGCCCCGGTCCAGCACAGGCTCCATGGCCTCGCGGGCGGCCAGCGGTGTGATCATAGAGGTCTTCACCTCCGCACCCTTACGCATAGCCTCGTAAAAGGCGTGGCCGTCAAAGGGCTTGGATATGTCCACCGGCTCACCGTCGATGGTATAGGTCAGACACAGCTCCGTGATACCGTACTGCGCCCGCAGCTCCGGCGGCAGATTGGCCGCGTTGTCAGTCATTACTTTGATCATAATGCGTCTCCTTTGAGGATAAATACGTATATTACAGCCGTGCGCGCACCCAGTCGGCCAGCGTGTCGAACAGGCAGCGATAGCCGGACATGGTCAGATGGATGCCGTCGGCGGCGATAAGACCGGACAGATCGCGCTGGGGCAGGAACTGCCGCCGCACGTCGATAAGGGGCACGCCCTCGGCAAAGGCCAGAGCCGCCACCGCGTCGGAGTACAGCTCCTGGTGGCGGTAAATGCGTCCCACATCTCCCAGCCAGCGCAGCACGCTGCCGCCGTCCGTCTTTTGGGAGATAAATCGGAAATACCGCTGTCCGTCAATGGGCGGCAGCGTCATCAGCACCGGCTGCACGCCGGCGGACTTCAGCGCCGTGACGGCGCGGCGCAGCTTCTCAGTGAACTCCGGCAGGGTCGTGCGGGGCAGGTGGTCCTCCTCCGGCGCGGCGGCGACGGCCTCCCAGTCGAAATCGCTGTCATTGCCGCCGTAAGCCACCAGCGCCCAGCGGGCATCCATGCCCCGCTGCACATCGTGCTCCACCAACGCCAGGCCCTTGGTCACTGTGGCGCCCATCTTGGCGCGGTTCACCACCTCCAGCCGGTCGCTGGGATACTGGGCCATCACCTCCGGCAGATGGAAGTGGTAGCGCATATCCGCGTCGGGCATGGTGGCCTTCAGCAGAGAATCACCGTAGATAAAAGCGCGTTCCATAGGACTGCCTCCCCATGTGGTTTTTATCTAATATAGCATATTAGCACACGCGCGTCAATAGATTTTTCTGCTGGATTTCTTGCATGATGTGCCCGTATGTGGTATACTATACAGTAAATCGGATACAGGGGTGTCGCTATGGAATATGACAAGGAATTGATCGCCCACAAGCTGCAGCGGTGGGACAAGTTCATCACGGATTATCATCTGCCGGACTGGGAGACGATACCGGATTTCGGCCTGTATATGGACCAGGTCATCGTACTGCTGGAGCAGTATCTCAGCTTCATTCCCGCGCCGGTGGGCGGCAAGGAGCGCTTTGTCACGTCCTCCACCATCAACAACTACGTTCGGCTGAAGATCATGCCCGCGCCGGAGAAGCGGAAATACCACCGCATCCACATCGCGTACCTCATCATGATCCTGACCATGAAGCAGAGCCTGAGCATCAGCGATGTGCAGAAGATCCTGCCCGCTGACAGCAACGAGACGGACGTCCGCGCGGTGTATGAGGATTACTCGCTGAAATTCCGCCGGGTGGGGCTGTTTTTCAACCAGCAGGTGCAGTCCGGGTCGGAGGGCATCCGCAGCGCCAACGAACAGAACGGCAATAACGCCGTGGAGCTGCTGGTCATCGAAAGTGCGCTGATCGCCGGGTTCTCCAAGATATTGGCGGAGAAGCTGATACGCCTGTGCGGCGCAGATGCCGAGGATGTGCTGGCCGCGGAGCAGACACCGCCCCAGCCGTGATCAACAGGGCTATTGTATAGCATTTCCGAGGGAAATATGTGAACGAACTATAAAATCCGTGGCCGAAAGGCCACGGATTTTCTTATGGCGCGGCGCATATACTCCCGCGAGGTGATCGTATGAAAAAGCTCCTGCCGTATGTGCTGGCATTCCACGCCGCCTTGGCCGCGGCGATCCTGCTCTGGGCGCTGCAGGAAAAGTTCCCCGGCCCGCTGACCAACACGCTCTCCCCCGTATGGAACAGCCCATGGGAGATGGGCAAAGCCGCATTCTTTCCCCTGCTGGCGGCGGCACCGACGCTGTGGGTGCTGCAAAAGGGCGGCAGCCGGGGCGGACTGTGCCTGATGGCCCTGTCCGGCGCGGCGCTGGCCCTGGC
>ERZ791919.670-NODE-670-length-35064-cov-16.746437_pt1 | contig 35064 bp, 28 predicted proteins | sample MGYA00510137_ERZ791919 | MGnify/ENA primary metagenome ERZ791919 (study PRJEB30046, sample SAMN00792059) | human gut metagenome | study: EMG produced TPA metagenomics assembly of the A metagenome-wide association study of gut microbiota in type 2...
ACGCAATTCACCTCATACATGAGCAAACAAATAAGGCTCACCGCCAAAATTGACGGTGAGCCTTATTTTATGCTCGATTTTTAACGATAAGTCGTTATAAAAACCTTATGCTCTCGGTTTTTTAATAGCAGCCTGAGCAGCAGCCAGACGGGCGATAGGCACACGGAAGGGAGAGCAGCTGACGTAGTCCAGACCGACGTTGTGGCAGAACTCCACGCTCGTGGGATCGCCGCCGTGCTCGCCGCAGATGCCCAGACCCAGATCGGGGCGGGTCTCGCGGCCATCATGGGCAGCCATCTTGACCAGCTTGCCGACGCCGACCTGATCCAAATGCTGGAACGGATCGCTCTCGTAGATCTTGTTCTCGTAGTATGCGCCCAGGAACTTGGCAGCGTCATCACGGCTGAAGCCGAAGGTCATCTGGGTCAGGTCGTTGGTGCCGAAGCTGAAGAACTCAGCCTCCTTGGCGATCTCGCCGGCAGTCAGGGCTGCGCGGGGGATCTCGATCATGGTACCGACCTGATACTTCATGTCAACGCCGGCAGCAGCGATCAGCTCATCAGCAACCTTGACAACAACGTCCTTGACGAATTTCAGCTCCTTGACCTCGCCAACCAGCGGGATCATGATGTGCGGGGTGATCACATGACCGGTCTCAGCAGAGACGTTCAGAGCAGCCTTGATCACAGCACGGGTCTGCATAGCAGCGATCTCGGGGTAGGTAACAGCCAGACGGCAGCCACGGTGACCCATCATGGGGTTGAACTCGTGCAGAGAAGCCACGACGTTCTTCAGGTCATCGAAGGTCATGCCCATATCGGCAGCCAGCTCCTTGATGTCCTCGTCCTTGGTGGGCAGGAACTCATGCAGAGGGGGATCCAGGTAGCGGATGGTCATCGGGCGCTCACCCATGATGCGGTACATGGCCTCGAAGTCACCCTGCTGGAACGGCTCGACCTTGGCCAGAGCAGCCTCGCGCTCTTCCACGGTGCGTGCGCAGATCATCTCGCGGACAGCCTTGATGCGGTCCTCAGCGAAGAACATGTGCTCGGTACGGCACAGGCCGATGCCCTCAGCGCCCAGATCCACTGCCTGCTGTGCGTCACGCGGGTTATCAGCGTTGGTCATGACCAGCAGCTGACGTGCTGCGTCTGCCCAGCCCATGAAGCGGTTGAAGTTCTTGTTGCCGGTAGCGGCCACGGTTGCGACCTGCTCGCCGTAGATGTTGCCGGTGGAACCATCGATAGAGATCCAGTCGCCCTCAACGAACTTGTGGCCGTTGATCTCGAAGGTCTTGGCCTCCTCATCGATCTTGACCTCGTTGTCGTTGCCGCAGCCGGAGACACAGCAGGTGCCCATACCACGGGCAACAACGGCTGCGTGGCTGGTCATGCCGCCGCGGACGGTCAGGATGCCCTGAGAGACCTGCATGCCCACGATATCCTCGGGGCTGGTCTCCAGACGCACCAGAACGACCTTCTTCATCTTGCCGGACTTGACCATCTCCTCTGCCTCTTCAGCAGTAAAGACGATCTGGCCGCAGGCAGAACCGGGAGAAGCTGCCAGACCCTTGCCGACGACCTCTGCAGCCTTCAGGGCAGCAGCGTCGAACTGGGGATGCAGCAGGGTATCCAGCTGCTTGGGCTCCACGCGCAGGACAGCCTCCTGCTCGGTGATCATGCCCTCGTCCACCAGGTCACATGCGATCTGCAGAGCAGCCTGTGCGGTACGCTTGCCGTTACGGGTCTGCAGCATATACAGGTGGCCGTCCTCAATGGTGAACTCCATATCCTGCATATCGCGGAAGTAGTTCTCCAGACGGGTTGCGATCTCAACGAACTGATCGTACACCTCAGGCATCTGATCCTTCAGGTGGCTGATGGGAGAAGGAGTGCGCACGCCTGCGACGACGTCCTCGCCCTGTGCATTGATCAGGTACTCGCCCATCAGCTTCTTAGCGCCGGTGGCGGGGTCACGGGTGAATGCAACGCCGGTGCCGGAACGGTCGCCGGAGTTACCAAAGGCCATCTGCTGCACGTTGACAGCGGTGCCCCACTCGTAGGGGATCTCGTTCATCTTACGGTAGACGTTTGCACGGGGGTTATCCCAGCTGCGGAACACGGCCTTGACAGCCTCGATCAGCTGATCGCGGGGATCCTGCGGGAAGGGACGGCCTTCGTTCTCCTCGTAGATCTTCTTGAAGGTGCCGACCAGCTCCTTCAGGTCATCAGCAGTCAGGTCCACGTCGTTCTTGACGCCCTTGGCTTCCTTCATCTTGTCGATCTCGACCTCGAACAGGCTCTTCGGGACCATCATAACGACGTCGGCGAACATCTGCACGAAGCGGCGGTAGCAGTCGTATGCAAAGCGGGCGTTGCCGGTCTTCTTTGCCAGACCCTCAACAGCCTCGTCGTTCAGGCCCAGGTTCAGGATGGTGTCCATCATGCCGGGCATGGACTGACGTGCGCCGGAACGGACGGAGACCAGCAGGGGGTTGGTGTTGTCACCGAACTTCTTGCCGGTGATCTCTTCCAGACCCTTGAGGTGCTCAAAGATGTCAGCAGTGATTTCGTCATTGATCTGACGGCCGTCTGCGTAGTACTGGGTGCAGGCGTCGGTGGTGATGGTGAAGCCCTGCGGCACCGGCATACCGGCTGCGGTCATCTCGGCCAGACCGGCACCCTTGCCGCCCAGCGTGTTCTTCATGGTGACCTTGTCACCGCCGAAAGCGTCATTGCCTTCGCTGAAGTAGTACAGATACTTTTTGCTCATGCGTTGTTTACCTCCCATTCGTGACCGGCGGCATGGCAGCCGCGGTCTCATCGTTTGCCTTGTCTTGAACGTACGATGAACATTGTTTTGTGAATGCTAAACTATTATACCAGAAAATCCATTCCTTTCCACCATGCAAAATCCCGAATTTGTCTGTTATTTTTTATGCAAATCCCTTGAAATTTGCCAAGTTTTAAGGTAGTATAGAATGGGAGAAAGTTCGAGAGGTTTTTTGTTTATACACGCGATTTCTCGTCCTGTTGGATACAACTTTCTATCCCTGTAACTTTTTCATTTTTATTTTGTCGGAACAAAGCTTTCCGCAGCGGAGATGCTGGGCGGACAGGCAACAATTTTCCGGTCGCCTTTCCTGTCTCTCTTCCGCCGCGCGCTTTGGTGGGAAGGGAGATTTTTTTCATGCAGAATTCCATTTCTGAACAGGCCCGCGCCGCAGCTCTGGCACAGCTGGACGCCGCCGAGACTGCCCGCGAGGACATCCTTGTGCAGCACATTGCAAACGGCGTGGCCATCAACAGCCGCACCGTGCAGATCGACCCGGAGGTGGTCATCGCCCCGGGCGCTGTGATCCTTGCGGGCACCATCCTGCGGGGTAAGACGGTCATCGGCGCAGGCTGCGTCATCGGCCCCAACACCCTGATCGAGGACAGCACCGTGGATGAAGGCACCACCGTAAACGCCAGCCAGATCTACGGCAGCCACATCGGCCCGCACAACAACATCGGCCCCTTCACCCATGTGCGGGTGAACACCGTTACCGACTACGGCGTGCATCTGGGTGCCTATGTGGAGACCAAGAACTCCAACTTTGCCCGCGGCAACACCGTGAGCCACCTGACCTACATCGGCGACAGCGACGTGGGCAAGTACTGCAACTTCGGCTGCGGCACCGTCACCTGCAACTACGACGGCAAAGACAAGTTCCGCACCCAGATCGGCGATTACTGCTTCATCGGCTGCAACACCAACCTTGTGGCCCCGGTCAAGGTGGGCGACGGTGCCTACACCGCCGCCGGCAGCACCATCACCAAGGATGTGCCCGCACAGGCACTGGGCATCGCCCGGGAGCGCCAGACCAATCTGGACGGCTGGGCAGAGCCCAAGATGGAAGCCTACATCGCCAAAAAGCAGAAGCTGGAAAACGAGCAGAGCAAATAAACCTCTGCCAGAAGGGAGCTGCGTATGAAGTCTGAAAGCTTTCGTAAGCAGGCGCTGAGCCTTGTCCTTTTCTTCGCGGCTGTTGCCGCCGTGTTCGCCCTGACCCGTCTGCGCAGCGACCCGGCCAAAAAACAGGCGGAGTTCGTGGTGCAGCAGCTGCTCTCCTGCTCTTCTGCTGTGGAGCAGGCCGTGGAGCAGGCTGTGGACGCCGCCGCACCCTCCGGCAGCGAACCGGGGCTTGCCGCAGTGGATACCGATGGGCTGTACGCCTTTCTTCAGGCGCAGCTGGGCGATGCCATGACCGCCGACTGCCTGAACAAGGTCATGGCAAACCGCCTGCCCACCCGCATCACCGCGCTGGCAGGGCAGTCCGGCGACAAGCTGGTGCCCGCTGACCTCACCCTGAAAAAGCGCGCCGGGGCAGAAAACTGCTACGACTTTTCCGCCGCCCTGCTGACCGCCACGGACAGCACCGCCGCCGCGCAGGTGTCCGGCACCATCACCATGGTGAAGGAGGACGGCCGCTGGAAGGCCTCGGCCATCACGCTGAACCTGTAATATAATGCTTCTCTGCCCCTGTGCCCTGCGGCATGGGGGCATTTTTTGCTTATAATGTATATCTTTTTGTGCGCGCGTATGTTATACTTAGATGTTGTATCACACTATTATCAGGAAAAGGTATTATCATATCATGAATGAAAACGATATCTGGCTCATTGCAGGGCTGGGCAACCCCGAAGCAAAGTACGATGGCACCCGCCACAACGCCGGTTTTGCCGCGCTGGACGCGCTGGCCGACAAGTGGAACATCTCTGTGTCCAAGACCAAGTTCCAAGGCCTATGGGGACAGGGCGAGGTGGACGGCCACAAGGTGGTGCTGCTGAAGCCTCTGACCTACATGAACCTCTCCGGCGATTCCATCGCCCCTATGGCGGGCTTTTTCAAGATCCCTGCCGGCCATGTGCTGGTGCTGTGCGATGACATTACCCAAGCCCCCGGCAAGCTGCGCATCCGTCCCTCCGGCTCTGCGGGCGGGCATAACGGCCTGAAGAGCATCATTGCCCGGCTGGGCGGGGAGAATTTCCCCCGCATCCGCATCGGCATCGGCGCAAAGCCCCACCCGGACTACGACCTTGCCGCATGGGTGCTGGGCAAGTTCCCGCCGGAGGACGCCAAGGCCATCTCTGACCGTTACGCCGACCTTGAAGCCGCCGCAAAGCTTATCATGGACGGTAAACTGGGTCTGGCGCAGAGCAAGTATAACGGGTAAACGCCCCCACTCGTGAAAATGCGTTTGGAGCGCTCCGCAGAGCGCGACAAACGCGAAATTATAAATAATTCTTCCGCTGAAAATATCCAGAGCGCAAGCGGAGGATATTCAAAATCGTTATTCTCCCGCATCCTGACAGGAAAGGAGGTTTTTCCATGTACGAAGCCTTACTCAAGGCCACCCCGGAATATCAGAAGGTCGCCGCAAGCTTTGGCTCGGCAGGGCCGGCGGCGCTGTTCGGTCTGCCGCCCGCAGGCCGGGCGCTGCTGTACGCCGCCCTGCAAAAAGACCTTGACCGGGTACTCTGCATCGTGACCCCCGGCGAAGCCGAGGCCACCCATTTTGCGGACGACCTCAAGGCGCTGGGGCTTACCGCAGCGGTGTTCCCCCCGCGCGACTTTATGCTGCGCCCGGTGGAGGGTGCAGGCCGCGAGTACGAGTACCGCCGCCTTTCGGTGCTGGGTGCACTGGCGGGCGGACGGCTGCAGGCCGTCTGCGTGCCCGCCGAGGCACTTTTGCAGTACACCGTGCCCCGGGCAGAATTCATCCAGAACACCCTCACCCTGAAGCCCGGCATGGTGTATAACCGCGAGGCGCTGGTGGCGCGGCTGTTTGCCGCCGGGTATGTGCGCCGCAGTCAGGTGGACGGCCCGGGACAGTTCAGCGTGCGCGGCGATATCGTGGATATCTACGCGCCGGATATGCGTCAGCCCGCCCGCGTGGAGTACTGGGACGACGAGATCGACTCCATGTCCTCCTTTGACCTGCTGACCCAGCGGCGGGACGGCGCACTGGAAAAAATATACCTCTCCCCTGCCCGCGAGGTGCTGTTCGGCAGCACCGCCGAGACCGCCGAAGCGCTGCGCGATGCCATCAAAAAGGCGCGCGGCAAGCACCGCACCGCGCTGGAAAAGGCCACCGAAGCCGATCTTTCCCAGCTGAATTCCGGCCTGATGCCGGAGGCCATGGATAAATATTACGGCATCCGCTACCCTGCCCCCGCCACGCTGCTGGACCATCTGGACACGCCGCTGTTCATTCTGGACGAGGTGGGCGGCATCCGGGATGCCCAAAAGGCCACTGAGTTCCGCCGCAGCGAGGAGCTGACCGGACTGCTGGAAGAGGGCGTGCTCTGCCCCGGGTTGGATGTGCTGTACCAGACCATGGACGATCTTGTCATTGCCGCCCAGAACCACAGCACCCTGCTGTGCGAGAATTTCCTGCGCGGGATGAACGAGTTCAAACTGAAAGACCTCATCAACGCCGAGGCCTTTGCCGCCCCCAACTGGAACGGCGACCTTGCCTCCCTGCGGGAGGACTTAGACCCGCTCATCGCCCAAGGCTATGCCGTCACCCTGTTTGCCGGTACGCCCAAGGGCGCAGCCGCTTTGACCCGCGACCTTGCCGACAAGGGCTATGCCGTGAGCATGAGCCGGGATGTGCGCCCCGCCAAGGGCATTTTACAGGTGCTGCCCGGGCATCTGACCGCTGGGTGCACCTTTCCCTTTGCCCACGCAGCGGTGCTTTCCAGCCGCCGTCACGGGCTGGACGAGGAAGCCGCCGCCGAGGCCAAAAAGCGCAAAAAGAACAAAAACGCCCTGTCCAGCCTTTCAGACATCAAGCCCGGGGACTATGTGGTGCACCAGAGCCACGGCATCGGGATGTACGCCGGTATCCAGCGGCTGGAGGTGCAGGGCGCTACCAAGGACTACCTCAAGGTGCAGTATTCCGGCTCGGACGTGCTGTATGTGCCGGTGACCCAGCTGGATCTGCTCAGCCGCTACACCGCCCCCGGCGATGAGGAAAAGGTAAAGCTGGCAAAGCTGGGCGGCACCGAGTGGCAGCGCACCCGCGCCAAGGTGAAAAAAGCCACCGAGGAGATGGCGCAGGAGCTGATCGAGCTTTACGCCCGCCGCCGTCAGGCCACGGGCTACGCCTTCCCGCCGGACGGCGACTGGCAGCGGGACTTTGAGACCCGCTTTGACTACGACGAGACCGACGACCAGCTGCACGCCACCGCCGAGATCAAGCAGGACATGGAAAAGGGTTACCCCATGGATCGTCTGCTCTGCGGCGATGTGGGCGTGGGCAAGACCGAAGTGGCGCTGCGCGCCGCCTTCAAGTGCATCATGGGCGGCAAGCAATGCGCCCTGCTGGCACCCACCACCCTGCTGGCGTGGCAGCACTACAACACCCTGCTCTCCCGCATGGAGGCCTTCCCGGTAAAGATCGGGATGCTGTCCCGCTTCCGCACCGCCAAGCAGCAGAAGGAGACGTTGCGCGGCTTACAGGCCGGCAGCGTGGATATCGTGGTGGGCACACACCGGCTGCTGTCCAAAGATGTGAAGTTCCACGACCTCGGCCTTGTCATCATTGATGAGGAACAGCGCTTTGGCGTGAAGCACAAGGAAAAGCTGAAGGAAAACTTCATCGGGGTAGATATGCTCACCCTGTCGGCCACCCCCATCCCCCGCACATTGAACATGGCAATGAGCGGCATCCGGGATCTTTCCACCATCGAGCAGCCGCCCATCGAGCGGCAGCCGGTGGAGACCTTTGTGCTGGAATATAACGATGTTATCCTTGCCGAAGCCATGAAGAAGGAGCTTGCCCGGGGCGGGCAGGTGTACTACCTGCACAACCGGGTGGACAACATTGAAGCCTGCGCCGCCCATGTCAGTCAGATGGTGCCGGGTGCGCGGGTGGGCATCGCCCACGGCAAGATGACCGAGGAAGAACTGAACCCCGTATGGCAGCACCTGCTGAACGGCGAGATCGACATTCTGGTCTGCACCACCCTCATTGAGACCGGCATTGATGTGCGCAACTGCAACACCCTCATCATTGAGGACGCCGACCGCATGGGTCTGGCGCAGCTGTACCAGATCCGTGGGCGGGTAGGACGCTCCGGCCGCAAGGCCTACGCCTACTTCACCTTCCGCCGGGACAAGACCCTGACCGATATCGCCCAGAAGCGGCTTTCTGCCATCCGGGAGTTCACCGCTTTCGGCTCCGGCTTCCGCATTGCCATGCGGGATCTGCAGATCCGCGGCGCAGGCAGTCTGCTGGGGCACAGCCAGCACGGCCACATGGAGGCCGTGGGCTACGACCTCTACGTTAAAATGCTGGGACAGGCCATTGCCCGGGCGCGGGGCGAGCCCGTCCAGCGGGACAAGAGCGATTGTCTTGTGGACCTGCGGGTGGACGCCTTTATCCCGGAAAAGTATATCCCGGACGGCGCGGGCCGCATCGAGGCCTACAAGCGCATTGCCGCCATCCAGACCCCGGAGGACGCCGCCGATGTGCTGGACGAGCTCATCGACCGCTACGGTGACCCGCCGCCCTCGGTGAGCGATCTGGTCAACGTTTCCCTTGTCCGCGTACAGGCCGCTGCCGTGGGCGTGTACGAGGTGACCCAGAAGAAGGATACCCTGATCCTGAATCTGGAAACGCTGGACCTTGCCATGATCCGCGGCCTGCTGCAAGCTTTCAATGGCCGTGTCACCGCCGGGGCGGGCACAAAGCCCTATCTCTCGGTGGTATTGCAGCCGGACGAAAAGCCGCTGGAACTGCTGCAAAACATCCTGAAAGCCATGGCAGATATCCTGACCGGCACCGAACGCGAAAAAGCTCCCCAAACAGGGGGAGCTGGCACGCGCAAACGTGACTGAGAGGGTTTTATAAAAACAAATAAGGAGCAAAACGCATGAAAAAGAAACTGCTTGCGCTGGTATGCGCACTTGCACTGACCGTCAGCCTTGTGGGCTGCGCACTCTCCACCCCGGACACCGTGGGCAAGATCGGCGATTTTGAGGTGACCAGCGGCCTGTACCTGCTGGCGCAGTACGATGCCTACCAGCAGGCTGCACAGCTGGCGGACTCTGAGCAGGACACCAGCAAGGTGAATTCCTTCCTCAAGGCCACCATCACCACCGATGCCGACACCGGCGAGACCGCCGTGGTAAAGGACTATGTGGCGCAAAAGACCCTTGAGACCTTGCAGACCCTTGCCGCTGTGGATGCCCGCTTTACTGAACTGGGCGGTGAGCTGACCGAGGAACAGAAGTCTGCCGCCGACAGCTACGCCCAGCAGTTGATGGATAACTACGGCGATGCCTACACTGCCAACGGCATCGGGTTGGAGACCTTGAAGCTGTTCCAGCAGCTGCAGTACAAGCACACCCTGCTGCTGGATCTTGTCTACGGCAAGGACGGCGAGACCCCTGTGGAGGACGGCGAGCTGACCGAGCATCTGGACAGCACCATGTACGAGATCGGCTTTATCACCGTGCCCCTGTACAACACCAGCACCTTCGCTTTTGCCAGCGATGACCAGAAGGCCGAGATGCTCTCCCTTGCCCAGAAGGCTGTGGACAGCTACAACGCCGCCGCCCCGGAGGACGCCTCCAGCCAGCTGACCGCCTTTAACAGCATCGCAAGCAGCGCACTGACCGATATCTGCGCTGTGCTGGACGCCGAGGTACCCTCCACCAGCACCCTGCAGACCGACCTGCTGAGCGAGAGCGACCTGACCGACGCCTTTACGCAGGAGGGTGCCGCCGATACCCTGCGCGGCCTTGCCTACGGACAGGCAGCCGCCATCCAGTACACCGGCTACGCCATGATGCTGGCCGTTCGTCTGGACCCGTTGAGCGTTTCCACGCTGGATGCTCTGCGCAGCCAGATTTTGAGCGACATGAAGGGCGAGGAGCTGAACGATGCCCTTGCCGCCTACGGTGCCCAGCTGGACAGCACCCTGAGCAGCTCTGCCATGGGCAAGCTGCCCGCTTCCAAGATCGTAAACGCCACCAGCGCCAACAGCGCCAACAGCTGATACCCTTGTAAGACAACACGCCCGGGTTTTCCACATCCTTTCTGCGGAATGTGGAAAACCCGGGCGTTGTTTTTATTTTATTACTTTTGCAAACTCCGCGGCAAGGGCGGCGTTCACCGAGCGGACGGCGTTGGCGTCCGGCTTGATGGCAGTGCGGTCGTAGGTAAACAGGCCGTTCACCTCGTCCTCCACGTCGGTCAGTTGGGTGTACACCAGCGCCGAAAGCCCCTTTTGCAGCTGCGGCAGCACCGCGCCCAGCTGCAATTTTTTGTAGCGGGCGGTCAGCTCCTCCCGGCTTTTGGCTGTGCCGTAGCCGTAGGTCCTGCGGGGCGGCTCGTGCCCCGGCATAGGCCATGCAATACCGCCGTACTCGCTCAGCGCCACGGTGCGGGTCTGCGGGCGCACCCGCAGGGGGTAGAAGTAGTTGTGCAGGGAGTATACATCCCCGCCGCCCTGATCGTACCAGCCGCTGGCCTCGTCCACAAGGCGGGTATCGTCCAGCGCGCGGATGGCCTGCACCGCCCCGGCGGCATCGTACTGTCCCCAGCCCTCATTGAAGGGCACCCAGCAGCCCACGCAGGGGTGGCAGCGCAGCGTCTGTACCGTATCTTCCAGCTCCCGGCGGTATTCTTCCCGGCTGCTTTCGCTGCCCCGGCTCAGCAGCCCCCACAGCGCCGCCTTGTCCGGCAGACGGCGCATAAGCGGCTGCAAAACATTGGTCAGGTAGGTGACGAACCACAGGTTATACTTACTGCCGCCGTTGACCATATCCTGCCAGACCACAAGTCCCAGCTTGTCGCAGTGGTAGTACCAGCGTTGCGGCTCAAGCTTTGCGTGCTTGCGCAGCAGGTTGTAGCCCAGCGCCTTTACCTCGCTCAGTTCCCGCTCCACCGCCGCATCCGAGGGCGGGGTGTACAGTCCCTCCGGCCAGTAGCCCTGATCCAGCAGGCCGTTGAGCAGGATAGGCTTATCGTTCAGACAGAAGCGCAGCACGCCCCTTGCGTCCGGTGCGCAGCTCCACTTGCGCAGGGCAAAGTAGCTGTGCACGGTGTCGAACTGCTCTTCTTCTCCCTGCGTGGTGCCCACGGTCAGGTCGTACAAAAAGGGCGTGTCCGGGCTCCATGGGAAGAAATACTCCTTCGCAATATGCAGCGTCACCTCACCGTCCTGGTCGGCCTCATCGCTGCCCCGGTCCTCGGCAATGGTCACACCCCCGGCGCGCACTACCGCCCACAGGTTCGCCGCACCGCCGGGCGCAGAGGTATGGGCTTTTACGGTCACGGTGCGGGCATCATAGTCCGGCGTAACGGTGAGAGACTGGATGTAATTTTCCGGCACGCGCTCCAGCCAGACCGTCTGCCAGATGCCGCTCTGGGCGGGATAGAACATCCCCCCGGGCTGCAAAGTCTGCTTGCCCCGCGCCTGTGTGCCGTGGCCGGTGGGGTCCTGCACCGCCACCCACAGGCTGTTGCGGCCTGTACCGTTGAGCTGCGCGGTGATATCCAGCGTAAAGGGCCAGTAGCCGCCCCGGTGGCCGCCCACCAGATGGCCGTTCACCTGCACGGCACAGGCGTAGTCCACCGCACCAAAGTGCAACAGCACCCGTCCGCCCGCCCCGGCGGGCGGCGCAAAATATCGGTGGTAGTGCAGCCACTGCCCGGGCTGCAATGTGCGCCCCACCCCGGAGGCGCGGCACTCCGGCGCGTAGGGCACTAAGATCTCGCCATCCCAGCCCGCCGGGCGCTGTGCCGAGGCGGTGATGGCGTACTGCCACAGGCCGTTCAGGTTCTCGTAGCTGTCCCGGCGCATGGCCGGGCGGGGATATTCCGTCAGAGGGTGCATACACTCACCAGCCTTTTTCTCGTTTGCTCCATTCTAGCACAGCCCGGGGCATTTGTATACCGTGGAGCGGACGATTTTAAATGGCCGCCGCGTGCGCTTTGGCCATCTTCAGCGGAAAATTATTTTTATATTTGCAATTCTGGAAAATCTGCGGATTTTCCAGAATTGCTTCTTCATGGGAGTAAAAAAGAGCCGCCGCACGGCGGCATGGCTGTGCGGCGGCTTTGTGAGAAGGTGGGAAATTGTTTAGTTCTCGGCCAGATTACCGGTATAAAGCTGGTAATACTTGCCCTTTTTGGCGATCAGCTCGTCGTGGCTGCCGCGCTCGATGATGCGGCCCTGCTCCAGCACCACGATGCAGTCTGCATTGCGGACGGTGGACAGGCGGTGGGCGATGACAAAGCTGGTGCGGCCGTACATCAGGCCGTCCATGCCGCGCTGCACCAGCGCCTCGGTGCGGGTATCGATGGAGGAGGTCGCCTCGTCCAGGATCAGCACCGGCGGGTCTGCCACGGCTGCGCGGGCAATGGCCAGCAGCTGGCGCTGTCCCTGCGAGAGGTTGGCGCCATCGCCGGTCAGCATGGTGTTGTAGCCCTCCGGCAGGCGCTTAATAAAGCCATCGGCGTTGGCCAGACGGGCGGCGGCGATGCACTCTTCATCGGTGGCCTCCAGCCGGCCGTAGCGGATGTTCTCCATCACCGTGCCGGTGAACAGGTGGGTGTCCTGCAGCACGATGCCCAGCGAGCGGCGCAGGTCGGCCTTTTTGATCTTATGGATGTTGATGCCGTCATAGCGGATCTTGCCATCCTGAATATCGTAGAAGCGGTTGATCAGGTTGGTAATGGTAGTCTTGCCTGCACCGGTGGAGCCGACAAAGGCGATCTTCTGCCCCGGACGGCCATACAGGTTGATGTCATGCAGCACCGTCTTTTCCGGCACATAGCCAAAGTCCACGTCCGTAAAGGTGATATCGCCCGCCAGCTTGTGGTAGGTAACGGTGCCATCGTGGTGGGGGTGCTTCCACGCCCACAGGCCGGTGCGCTCGGCAGTTTCCACCAGCTGGTCATTGCGGTCGTACTTGGCATTTACCAGCGTCACATAGCCCTCGTCGGTCTCGCTGGGCTCGTCCATCATCTTGAAGATGCGCTCGGCACCGGCCAGTGCCATGATGACGCTATTGGCCTGCATAGACACCTGACTGATGGGCATATTGAAGCCCTTGTTCAGGCTGAGGAAGGCCACCACCGTGCCAAGGGTCATACCGCCGACACCGCCCACGGCCATGGCTGCACCAGTCAGCGCGCAGATGGCGTAGCTGATGTTGCCCAGCTGGGCGTTGACCGGCATCATGATGTTGGAGAAGGCGTTGGCCTGCTTGGCGCTTTCCTTCAGCTGGTCGTTCAATTCACGGAAGCCGGCAAGGGTCTGCTGCTCGTGGGTGAACACCTTGACCACCTTCTGACCTTCCATCATCTCCTCGATGTAGCCGTTCACCTTGCCCAGATCCCGCTGCTGCTGGATGAAGTACTTGGAAGAACTTTTTGCGATCTGCTTGGAGCAGAACAGCATCAGCGCCACCATGAGCATGGTAACGATGGTCAGCTGCCAGCTGAGCATGCACATACTGAAGAACACCGACACAATCGTGATGACGCTGGACACCAGCTGCGGGATGCTCTGGCTGAGCATCTGGCGCAGGGTATCCACATCGTTGGTGTACACGGACATGATATCGCCGTGGGGATGGGTGTCAAAATACCGGATGGGCAGGCTTTCCATGTGGGTGAACAGCTTGGTGCGCAGATTGCGCAGCGTGCCCTGCGTTACGTTGACCATGATGCGGGCGTTGGCCCATGCGGCCAGAATGCCCACAAGGTAGATGCAGCACATCCGCACCAGTGCACCGGCCAGCGGTGCAAAGCTGGGGTTCTGCTGGCGGGTCATGGGGACGATGTAATCGTCCATCAAAGTCTGCAAGAACAGGCTGGCCTGCACATTGGCCAGCGCGCTGACCACGATGCACACAAGCACAAGGATGCAGTGGGGCAGATAGTTGCGGAACACCTCATCCATAATGCGCTTCAGCAGCTTGCCCGGGTTTTCCACCTTGGGGCGCGGCCCCCGTGCGCCCCGCGGGCCGGGGCCATGTACTTCTTTTACTGCCATTACTGCGCACCTCCCTGCTTGTCAAAATCGCCGCCGCCCTGCGTCTGGCTGTTGTAGACCTCCTGATAGATGGCATTGGTCGCCAGCAGCTCTGCGTGGGTGCCCAGACCGTTGATCTGGCCGTTCTCCAGCACCAGAATGCGGTCTGCATCCTGCACCGAGGAGATACGCTGTGCAATGATGATCTTGGTCGTGCCGGGGATCTCCTCCCGGAAGGCCTTGCGGATCTTGGCGTCGGTCGCGGTATCCACGGCGCTGGTGGAGTCGTCCAAAATCAGCACCTTGGGCTTACGCAGCAGGGCGCGGGCGATGGTCAGGCGCTGCTTCTGGCCGCCGGACACGTTAGAGCCGCCCTGCTCGATCCATGTATTGTACTTATCCGGGAAGCGCTGGATGAACTCATCCGCGCAGGCCAGCTTTGCCATGCGGATGCACTCTTCCTCGGTGGCGTTGGCATCGCCCCAGCGCAGGTTATCCAGAATGGTGCCGCTGAACAGCACGTTCTTCTGCAGCACCATGGAGACCTCGCGGCGCAGCACATCAAGGTTATAATCCCGCACGTCCACGCCGCCTACCCGCACGGTGCCGCTCTCGGCATCGTACAGGCGGGGGATCAGCTGCACCAGACTGGACTTTGCACTGCCGGTGCCGCCGATGATGCCCAGCGTCTCGCCGGGCTGGATGGTAAAGCTGATATCGTTCAGCACCGGCTGGCCGCTGCCGTGCTTATACTTGAAGGTAACGTGGTCAAACTGGATGCTGCCGTCTGCCACCTGCTGCACCGGCTGCTTTGCCGGGGGCAGGTCGGTGTGCTCGTCCAGCACCTCCACGATACGCTTGGCAGAGGCGGCGGACATAGCGATCATGACAAAGGCCATGCTCAGCATCATCAGTGCCATAAGGATGTTCATGATATAGCCGAACAGGGCGTTCAGCTGGCCGGTTGTAATAGCACCGTGCAGCACATATTTTGCGCCGAACCAGCTCAGCGCGATGTTGCAGCTGTACACTGCCACCAGCATGGCGGGGTTATTGAAGCTCAGGCGGCTTTCCGCGTTGACAAACTGCTTGTACAGGCTCTCGCAGGCGGCGGTGTATTTTTCGTTTTCAAAGCCCTCGCGCACGAAGCTCTTGACCACGCGGATGGCAGAGACATTCTCCTGCACCGAGGCGTTGAGGTTATCATAGTTCTTGAACACCCGGTCAAAGATGCGGAAGGTAGGGATCATGATGGCAGCCAGCACCGCCACCAGAAAGGCCACTGCCACCACGAACACCAGCGACAGCGGGCCGCCAATAACCACAGCCATGAACATGGCAAACACCAGATGCACCGGGGCGCGCACGCACATGCGCAGGATCATCTGGAAAGCGTTCTGCACGTTGGTCACGTCGGTGGTCATGCGGGTAACAAGACCCGCCGTGGAGAATTTGTCGATGTTGGAAAAAGAGTAATGCTGGATGTTTTCATACATGGCATCGCGCAGATTTCCGGCAAAGCCGGTGGATGCCTCGGCGGCGTACTTGCCCGCCAGCACGCCCAGCACCAGCGCAATGGCTGCCACCAGAAAGGTAAGCAGGCCGTAGCGGATGATGGCGTTCATATCGCCCTTTTCAATGCCCTGGTCGATGATAAAGGCCATGATGGTGGGCAGCAGCACATCCATAATGGCTTCCAGCGCAGCAAAGAGCGGTGTCTTGATCGAGGCGGCTTTATACTCGCCCAGATACGACACAAGCTTTTTGATCATCTGAGTTCCCTCCTGTTGAATTTATTTGTTTGGTACAAAACAATTTTATACATAACAATTTAAATGTCAAGACGTTTCGTAAAATGTTCATAATTACTAATTTAGCAAGTCCTTTTTCAACGCTTTGACGGAAAAGGTGGTTATTTCAACGCCTCCCGCAGCTTGTTCAGCAGCCGCAGCAGTTCTGCGTTCTCCTCCTCGGTCAGCAGTCCGGCCACATAATCGTCGGTCTGGTGGAAGGACAGCAGGGTCTTTTCGTGCCGTTGGATGCCCTCCTCGGTCAGCACCAGCTGCTTGAGCCGGGCGTCCTGCGGTACGCTCAGCCGCTGGATGTAGCCCTTGCGCTCCATCAGCTGCAAAATGTTCGTCACCGTGGAGCGGGTGATGGAAAACTCCCGCTCGATGTCCCGCTGGAACACCGGCTCGTCCCGGTGGCGGTAGAGATACTCGATGATCCACCCGTGCATGGGGGTGGTCTGCTCTACCCCGTTGGCGCGGGAAAACTGGTTCAGCCTGCGGAAGATCAGGTTGTCCACCCGGCGCAGCTGAGCGGGGATGACCTGCGGCCCATCCCACGGCGGGTCCAGCTTGCAGTGCTCTTCAATAGTGTGCTGTGTACACATAATGGTTTCCTCTATTCAAGTTGTTCGATGTGAAACTGTTTGATACGATACATATATTACTCATATCCCCGCTCAATGTCAAGGGGCGGAGAGCAAAAAAGGCCGCTGCGGAAAATTTTCCGCAGCAGCCTTGATTTTTATGGATACGGGATACGCTTACAGCTTTTTGCCGGTCAGCAGCTCATAGGCCTCCAGATACTTGGCAATGGTCTTGTCAATGACATCCTGCGGCAGGTCGTAGTTGCTGTCAGGGTTGGCCTTCAGCCAGTCGCGGACGAACTGCTTGTCGAAGGAGGGCTGGCTGTGACCCGGCTCATAGCCAGCCAGCGGCCAGAAGCGGGAGGAGTCCGGGGTCAGCATCTCGTCACCCAGCACCACGTTGCCGTCCTCGTCCAGACCAAACTCGAACTTGGTATCGGCAATGATGATGCCGCGGGACAGTGCATACTCGGCGCACTTCTTGTACAGGGCAATGGTGTAGTCGCGCAGCTTAGTGGCGTACTCCAGACCGTGGCCGGGGAACTGCTTCTCCAGCACGTCGATGCTCTGCTCGTAGGAGATGTTCTCGTCGTGGTCGCCGATCTCTGCCTTGGTGGAGGGGGTGTAGATGGGCTCGGGCAGCTTATCGGACTCCTGCAGGCCCTCGGGCAGCTGGATGCCGCACACCTTGCCGGTCTTTTGGTAGCTTGCCCAGCCGCTGCCGGTAATGTAGCCGCGCACAATGCACTCGATGGGCAGCATGGTCAACTTGCGGCACATCATGCTGTTGCCGGTGAACTGGGGCTGGCGGAAGAACTCCGGCATATCCTGCACATCCACGCTCAGCATGTGGTTGGGCAGCAGATCGCGGGTGTAATCGAACCAGAACTTGCTCATCTGGGTGAGCACGGTGCCCTTTTTGGTGACCTTGTTTTTCAGGATGACGTCAAACGCAGAAATGCGGTCGGTGGCAACCATGATCAGGCTGTCGCCATTGTCGTAGATCTCGCGGACTTTGCCTTCTTTGATGGGTTTGAACTCAGTCATAATCAAACACTCCATTTTTCCATGTTCTCAGCAGCGCAGCAGCGCAGCGCAGTTCTTACCCTACTATTCTACCATACTGCCGCGCGGTTTAAAAGGAACAGAATAAAAGAAAAACGGGCAAGTTTTGTGTTTTTATCGTGAAAAGTGCGCAAAAAACAGCAGGAAATTTCGGCGTTTTGACGATAAAAGTCGTACTTTATCCCCAAATGCACGCACCTTTGCAAAATGCAGTCATGGACAAGCGCCGCCGGTTGCGGTATCATAGTAGTATGCGTATATCTGCGCTCCGCAGGGGCGCAAAAGTAAACAAGGAGGTAAAGAGTATGGGCAAATTTCCCAAGGGCTTTTTGTGGGGCGGCGCTACCGCTGCCAACCAGTGCGAGGGTGCATGGCAGGCAGACGGCAAGGGTCTGGCTACGGTGGATGTAACCCCCTTCGGCCCGGACCGTTTTCCGGTGGCAACGGGCTATATGGAAATGCTGGGCTGCGATGACGCGCATTTCTACCCCAGTCACGAGGCCATTGACCTGTATCACCATTATAAAGAGGATATCGCCCTGTTTGCAGAGATGGGCTTCAAGTGCTTCCGGCTGTCCATTGCATGGACCCGCATCCTGCCCAACGGCGATGACGCTCAGCCCAACGAGGCAGGACTGGCCTTCTACGACAGCATTTTTGACGAGTGCCATAAGTACGGCATTGAGCCGCTGGTCACCATCTGCCACTTTGACACTCCCATTGCCCTCATCAAAAAATACGGCGGCTGGAAAGACCGCCGCATGGTGGACGCCTACGTCCACTACTGCGAGGTGCTGTTCGACCGCTTCAAAGGCAAGGTGAAGTACTGGCTCACCTTCAACGAGATCAATATGCTGCTGCACCTGTCCTTTACCGGCGCAGGGCTGGTGTTCTACCCCGGCGAAAATGTGGAGCAGGTCAAGTATCAGGCTGCCCATCACGAGCTGGTGGCCAGCGCAAAGGCGGTAAAGCTGGCGCACGAAAAAATGCCGGACGCCATGGTGGGCTGTATGCTGGCGGCAGGGCAGTTCTACCCCCGCACCTGCGCCCCGGAGGATGTGCGGGCGGCGCAGGAGGCAGACCGGGACAACTACTTCTTTACCGACGTACAGGTGCGCGGCGCTTACCCTGTGTGGGCCAAAAAGCGGATGGAGCGTGCCGGGGTGCAGCTGCATACCCAGCCGGAGGATGACCGCACGCTGCGGGAGGGCACGGTGGATTTTGTGTCCTTCAGCTACTATTCCAGCCGCTGCATCACGGTGGATAAAGCGCTGATGGCGGCAGAGAATGCGGAAGGCAACGCCGTGTCTGCATCGGTGAAGAACCCCTACCTGAAAGTCAGCGAGTGGGGCTGGGCCATCGACCCGGTGGGTCTGCGGGTGACGCTGAACACCATCTACGACCGGTACGAAAAGCCCATGTTCATCGTGGAGAACGGTCTGGGTGCGGTGGATACCGTAGAGCCGGACGGCTCCATCCACGACAGCTACCGCATCGACTACCTGCGGGCGCACATCGAGGAGATGGAAAAGGCCATCAACGAGGACGGTCTGCCCCTGATGGGCTACACCACATGGGGTCCCATCGACCTTGTGAGCGCCTCCACCGGCGAGATGAAAAAGCGGTACGGCTTTATCTATGTGGACAAGGACAACGACGGCAACGGCACCCTTGCCCGCAGCCGGAAGGACAGTTTTTACTGGTATAAAAAGGTCATCGCTTCAGACGGCGAGGACCTGACCTGAGCAAGCGCCCCGGCACTGTTTGCGGTATGGCAGCGCCGGGGCGTAAAAGTGTGAGGAAGAACCGATAACGGAGAAAATTTATGACACCACAAATCATTGCACACCGCGGTGCTTCCTATCTTGCACCGGAAAACACCCTGACTGCCTTTAAAAAAGCCATGGAGATTGGCGCGGACGGCGTAGAGATGGACGTACAGCAGACCATTGACGCCGGGCTTGTGATCCACCACGACTATATGATCGATCTGCACACGGATATTTCCGGCAAGATCTATGATATGACCATGGGCGATTTAAAGGAACTGGATTTCGGCAGCTGGAAAGGCGCCATCTTTCAGGACGAGAAGATCGCCACTCTGCAGGAGGCCATGGAACTGTGCAGGCAGATGCCGGGATGCACCGTGCATCTGGAACTGAAATCCACCATGGACAACGACCCGGACTTTGTGCCCCGGGTGCTGGAAGTGCTGCAGCAGACCGAGATGGTAGAACAGGTGATCCTTGTTTCCTTCAACCACGCGCTGCTGCGGCAGGCAAAGCAGCTGCTGCCCGAACTGCGGGTAGGTGCACTGGTATACGGCGAGCTGGAAAGCATGCTGCTGCCGCCGCCCATCATCTGGAAGGATCTTGGACTGACCAACGGCATAGAGGACATAGAAGCCATGGATGCCGCCCTGCCGGAGAGCGCAGCAGACGAGGAAAATTGCAGCTGGATGACCCGATGGATGAGCGATAAGGTAAGTATGCTGCGGGCAAGCTTTCCCGGCGAGAGCCTGAACGAGATCTACAAAAACCTGTTGTCGCAGCGGGATCTGCCCGCCTACATCCGCAGTCTGGACTTTGTGCCGGAGTGGGTCAGCTGTGAGTACCACACCGCCTACAAAAACGCCAGTTTCATTGACAAACTGCACGAGATGGGCATTAAGGTGTCTTTGTGGACGGTGGACACGGAAGATTCCGTCCGCAGCCTGCTACGCACCAGCGCCGATGCCTACATCACCAACCGCCCCGACCGCGTGCGGGAGTGGATGGAAAAGGAACAGGCGGCGACCGCCCCGACAGAGTCTGCCCCCACTGCTGCGGCAGACGCCGGGACAGCTGCCGCAGAGTAAACCGACCGGAACAGACACAAAAAAGAGATAGGCTTTCCCGAAAGGGATCGCCTATCTCTTTTTCATTCATTTTATTCTGCTGCGTCGGTCAGCACAAAGGTCAGCTCTGCGGTGACGGCGCACTTGCCGTCCACCCATGCCGAGGCCTTGCCTACGCCCACAGCGCCGTGCTGCTGTACCAGCTCGCAGTGGAGGGTGAGCACGTCCCCGGGGGTGACCTGCTTGCGGAAGCGGGCACTCTTGATGCCGCCGAACAGCGCAAGCTTGCCCTTGTTTTCCGGCAGGCTCAGCGCTGCCACAGCGCCGGTCTGTGCCAGTGCTTCCAGCAGCAGTACGCCGGGCATGACCGGCTGTGCCGGAAAGTGGCCGTTGAAGAATTCCTCGTTGCGGGTGACGCACTTGCGGCCGATGGCCCACTGCCCCGGCTCGTAGTCCAGAACACGGTCCACGAGGGCAAAGGGGTAGCGGTGGGGCAGGATCTCCGCGATCTGTACACTGCTCAGGGTGTTGGCGTTTTCACGCACGGTACGGGGCTCTGCCATGGGTCAGCCCTCCCATCTGCGCAGGGCGATGCAGGCGTTGTGGCCGCCAAAGCCCAAGCTGTTGCTCAGCGCGTACTGCATCTCCTGCTGCCGCCCAGTGTTGGGCACATAGTCCAGATCGCACTCCGGGTCGGGCTGGGCGTAGTGGATGGTGGGCGGGGCGAACTGGTCCCGCAGTGCCAGCGCGGTAAACACGGCCTCGATGCCGCCCGCGCCGCCCAGCAGATGGCCGGTCATGCTCTTGGTGCTGACCACGGTCATCTCCTTGGCGTGTGCGCCGAACACGGCGTGGATGGCGGCAGTCTCGCAGGCATCGTTCATGTGGGTGCCGGTGCCGTGGGCGTTGATGTGATCCACCTGCTCCGGTGCGATGTCGGCATCCACCAAGGTCAGCTTCATGCAGTCGATGGCACCTGCGCCGCCGGGTGCGGGCGCGGTAAAGTGGTAGGCGTCGCAGTTGGCACCGTAGCCCACCACCTCGGCATAGATGTGTGCGCCGCGCGCTCTTGCGTGCTCCAGTTCTTCCAGCACCAGCACACCGCTGCCCTCACCCATGACAAAGCCGCCGCGGCGGGCGTCAAAGGGCAGGCTGGCAGCGTCCGGGTCGGTGGCGGTGGAAAGTGCCTTCATGCTGGTAAAGCCGCCGATGCCCAAGGGGCTGATGCAGCTTTCCGCGCCGCCGCAGACCATCACCGGCTCGTAGCCGTCCCGGATGCGGTGGAAGGCGTCGCCTACGGCGTTGGTGCCGCCGGCGCAGGCCGTGACCGGGCAGGTGCACATGCCCTTCAGACCGAAGCGGATGGCCACCTGCGCCGCTGCCATGTTGGCAATGGCCATGGGCACAAAGTAGGGGCTTACCTTCTCCATGCCCTTTTCCTCGCCGCGGGCGTGCTGCTCCTCGATCGTGGGCAGACCGCCGATGCCGCTGGACAGGATGACGCCGATGTCCTTGCCCTCGGCCTCGGTATCAAGGCCGCTGTCTGCAATGGCTTCGGCAGCAGCACCCAGTGCCAGCAGGGTGAAGCGCGCCATTTTGCGGACTTCCTTTTTGTCCACCACGCTCTCGGGGTCAAAATCCTTTACCTCACCAGCCAGCTTGCACTTGAAGTCGGTGGTGTCGAACTGGGTGATGGGGCCGATGCCGCATTTACCGGCACGGGCTGCTGCCCAGCTGTCCGCCACATTGTTGCCCAGCGGGTTCACCGTGCCAAGGCCGGTGATCACAACTCTGCGTTTTTCCATAAGGGTTCTCCTTTACATTGCCATGCCGCCGTCCACACAGAGCACCTGCCCGGTGAGATAGCTGCTTTGTTCTGCGGCAAAAAACGCCACTGCCTGTGCCACATCCTCCGGCTGGCCTGCGCGGCCCGCGGGGATGCCCTGCGTCATGCCGGTGCGCACCGCCTCCGGCAGCACGGCAGTCATGTCGGTGTCAATAAAGCCGGGCGCTACCGCGTTCACGGTCACGTTCCGCGCGGCCAGCTCCCGGGCAAGGCTCTTGGTCAGGCCGATGAGCCCCGCCTTGCTGGCGGCGTAGTTGGTCTGCCCGGCGTTGCCCCGCAGCGCCACCACGCTGGAAAGGTTCACGATGCGGCCATAGCGCTGGCGCACCATGCGGCGGGCGGCCTCCTTGCAGCAGAGAAAGGCGCTTTTCAGGTTGGTGTCCAGCACCGCATCAAAATCCTGCTCGGTCAGGCGCAAAATCAGGTTGTCCCGGGTGATGCCCGCGTTGTTCACCAGCACATCCACCCGGCCAAAGGCCTCGGCAGCGGCATCGAACAGCGCCTTGCAGCCCTCGGCGGTGGATACATCCGCCTGCACGGTCACCGCCTGCACGCCCTCGGCGCGGCAGAGCGCTGCCGTCTGCTCCGCAGGCTCTGCGCCGTGGCAGTAGTTCACCACCACGTTGCAGCCCTGCTTTGCCAGTGCCACGCACACTGCGCGGCCAATGCCCCGGCTGCCGCCGGTAACAATGGCGGCGCGGGTCAGCTTTTCTTCGCTCATTCTGCTTCCTTCCATGCGGTCAGCACCGCATCCAGCTGTTCCGGGGTCTCCACTGCGGTGCAGACCACCCCGGGCAGGGTCTTTTTCACAAAACCGCTCAGGGCATTGCCGGGGCCGACCTCCAGAATGTGGTCCACACCCAGCTCGCCCAGACGGCGCAGAGTATCTTCCATGTAGACGCTGCTCTGCACCTGCTTTACCAGCAGCTGCGGGATGCTGTCGGTCTCGGCCTTTTCATGCCCCAGACAGTTGAACAGCACCGGTGTCTCCATGGTGCCGAAGGTTTCGCCCGCAAAGCGCTGTGCCAGCGCATCCCCTGCGGGAGCCATCAGCTTTGTGTGGAAGGGACCGCTGACCTTCAGCGGGATACAGCGGCGGGCACCGGCTTCCTTTGCCAGCGCAGCAGCCTGCTCCACAGCGGCCTTTTCGCCGCCGATGACCAGCTGCCCAGGGCAGTTGTAGTTGCAGATCTGCACACAGCCTGCCTCAGCCGCCTGTTCGCAGCAGGCGGACAGTTTTTCTCTGTCCAGCCCCAGCACGGCGGTCATACCGCAATCAAGGCCTTTTGCAGCCTCGGCCATGGCCCTGCCCCGGAAGGCGGTCAGCTCGATGGCCTGCTTTGCGGTGAACACCCCGGCTGCCTGCAGCGCGGAGTATTCGCCCAGCGAAAGCCCTGCCAGATAGGCGGGCTTCACGCCCTTTTCGGCCAGCACGGCGGTCACGCCGCAGGCAAAGGCCACCATGCAGGGCTGGGTGTATTCGGTCTGGTTCAAAACGCCGTCCGGGTCCTCAAAGCAGACGCGGTGCAGGTCAAAATCCAGCGCTGCGCTGTCAAAGGCCGCCCGGAAGGCGGGAGATGCTTCGTAAAATTCCTTGCCCATGCCGGGGTGCTGTGCACCCTGACCGGCGTAAAGTACGGCAAGCTTCATAAATTCTGCCTCCATTCGGTCACAAGTTCGTCCATCAGCTCGCGCACGGTGCGCATCCGGTCAAGCCGACCCACGTTTTCGCCGCAGAAGAAGAGACCTTCCTCCACGTTGCCCTTCACCGCCTCGATGAGGGCGTGGGTGATGCAGTAGGGCACAGCGGCGGGGTCGCAGGTCTTGAGACACCGGGCGCAGTGCTTGGGCGGGAAGCGCTTGCCCTCGGCCAGCGCCTGCACCAGCGGGGTGTTCAGCGCGCGGCCGGGCATTCCCACCGGGCTGTGGATGATGCGCACATCCTCCGGCTTTGCCTCCAACAGCACGTCCTTGTAGGTTTGGGAGGCGTCGCACTCGTAGGTGGGGATAAAGCGGGTAGCAAGCTGCACACCCGCAGCGCCAAGCTTTGTAAAGTGTGCCATGTCGGCACCGGTGTACACGCCGCCCGCCACAAATACCGGGATGGCGTGGCCGTATTGCTCCTCGTAAGGCTTTACCTCGGCCAGCACCCCGGGCAGAATCTCGTCCAAGGTCTGGCAGCGGTCGGCCAGCAGGTCCTCCTCGGCAAAGCCGAGATGCCCGCCCGCCTTGCAGCCCTCGATGACCACAAAATCGGCGGTGCGGTCAAAGCCCTTTGCCCAGCGGCGCAGGATGAGCTTTGCTGCCCGGGCGCTGGACACGATGGGTGCAATGGCCACCTCTTTGGTGCCCACGATGCCCGGCAGTTCCAGCGGCAGACCCGCACCGGAGACCACGGCATCCACCCCCGCCGCCACGGCGGTGCGGATAGCCTCGACATAGTCCCGGGTGGCTACCATGGCGTTGATAGCTACCAGACCCACGCCCCCGGCAATGGCCTTGGCTTTTTGAATTTCTGCGGTCAGGGCACGGTGGTTTGCTGCCGCCGGGTCACGGGCAAAATCCGGCTCGCGGTAGCCTGCATCGGCGGTGGAGATGCACCCCATGCCGCCGCAGGCTGCTACCGCACCGGCCAGCCCGCCCAGCGAGACGCCTACGCCCATGCCGCCCTGCAAAATGGGTACTTGCAGGGGCTTGCCGCCAAGGGTCAGCATTCGGTGTTCAGCGCGGCGATGCGCTGCCTCCCGCCCTGCCACAGGTCTGCAAGGATGTCCGCCACGGGGCGCACCTCGTGCAGCATTCCGGCTACCTGACCGGCCATCAGGCTGCCGCTTACCGTGTCGCCCTCAAAGACGGCACGGCGCAGGCTGCCCAGCGTGTATTTTTCCAGTTCCATCTTATCGGCGCCCGCCTTTTCCTGACGGACATACTCCCGGCTCATGCGGTTTTTCAGCACACGCACCGGTGCACCCACGGTGCGTCCGGTGACGATGGTGTCACTGTCCCCGGCTTTGAGCAGCGCGGCCTTGTAGTTGGGGTGAATGGGGCACTCCTCGCTTGCCAGCAGGCAGGTGCCCACCTGCACCCCGCAGGCGCCCAGTGCCAGCGCAGCCGCCAGCTGACGGCCATCGGCAATGCCGCCTGCGGCGATGACCGGCACGCTGACCGCGTCCACCACCTGCGGCACCAGTGCCATGGTGGTCATCTCGCCCACATGGCCGCCGCTCTCGGTGCCCTCGGCAATGACGGCGTCAATGCCCAGCGGCTCCAAATGCCGTGCCAGCACGGCAGCAGCCACCACCGGAATCACCTTGATACCGGCAGCTTTCCACATGGAAACGTATTTTCCCGGGTTGCCTGCGCCGGTGGTGACCACGGCGACTTTTTCCTCCACCACGATCTGGGCAAACTCATCTGCCTGCGGGTGCATGAGCATGATGTTTACACCAAAGGGCTTGTCGGTCAGCTCTCGGCAGCGGCGGATGTTCTGGCGCAGGGTATCGGCATTCATGCCGCCCGCACCGATGATGCCCAGTGCACCGGCGTTGGAGCAGGCTGCGGCAAACTCGCCGGTGGCAATGTTTGCCATGCCGCCCTGAATGATGGGGTATTTCGTCCCCAGGATCTCGTTTAAAAGTTTCATGGTCTTTATCCTTTATATTCCACGATCATGCCGCCCCATGTCAGGCCGCCGCCGAAGCCGATGCAGGCAAGGGTCTGGCCGGGGTGCAGCTGGCCGCTTTCAGCCAGCTCGTTCAGCGCCACCGGGATGCTGGCAGCACTGGTGTTGCCGTGGCGGTCCATGTTTTTGTAGAACTTTGCACCATCGGCGTGCAGCGCCTTGACGCAGTGGTCGATGATGCGGCTGTTGGCCTGATGGCAGACCACCCAGTCCAGATTGTCCAGCGTAAGGCCGGTCTCGTCCAGCACGGTGTGCAGGCATTTGGGCAGGGCATCCACCGCAAAGCGGAACACTGCCCTGCCGTCCATGCTGATGGGTGCCGAGCCTGCGCGGCTGGGGCCACCGGCATGGATGGCGGCATCGCCCCGGGCACCCAGCGTGATGGCAAAGGGCACGGAGGTGTCGGTCAGTTCAAATACTGCCGCACCGGCACCATCGCCGAACAGCACACAGGTGGAGCGGTCGGCGGGGTCCATCAGGCGGGAGAGCGCTTCCGTGCCGATGACCAGCGCGTACCGCCCGCCCAGCGTAGCCAGCAGGCCGCGCGCCACCGCCGTGCCGTACAAAAAGCCGGAACAGGCGGCGTTCACGTCCAGTGCAGGGCGGTTTTCCGGCAGTGCCAGCGCCGCCTGCACCTGACAGGCCACGCTTGGGGTGGCGTCCGGTGCGGAAAGGGTGGCGCAGACGCAGCAGGCAATGTCTGCCGGAGCAAGACCGCTGCGCTGCAGCGCCTGCTTTGCGGCAGCAATGGCCAGTGTGGCGGCATTTTCGCCCTCGGTGCAGTAGTGCCGGGTACGGATGCCGGTGCGGGTGGTGATCCACTCGTCGCTGGTATCCACGGTGCGGCTCAGCTCTTCGTTGGTGACCGTGCGGCCGGGCAAAGCCCCGCCGGTGGCGATCAGACGCAAACCCTTCATGCTTTCCTCATTTCTCCGATCTGACGGAATTTCTGGTAGCGCTGCTCGGCCAGCTGACGGCCGTTCATGCGGGCAAGGCTGCGCAGCTGACGCTGCAGTGCCTCGTCCAGATTGCCGAACAGTACCCCGTGGGCGCGCTGTGCGCCGCCCACCGGCTCCGGGATGATCTCCTCCACGATGCCGTCCTTGTACAGATCCTGTGCGGTCAGCTTCATGATCTCGCAGGCTTCGCCGCTGCGGGAGGAATCCTTCCACAGGATGCTGGCAAAGCCTTCGGGGCTCAGCACCGAGTAGACGGCGTTTTCCAGCATGAGGATGCGGTTTGCCACACCCAGCGCCAGCGCGCCGCCGGAAGAGCCTTCGCCGGTGACCACTGCGATCACCGGCACGGTCAGGCCGCTCATCTCCATCAGGTTGCGGGCGATGGCTTCGCCCTGTCCGCGCTCCTCGGCGTCCTTGCCGGGGTATGCGCCCGGCGTGTCGATGAAGGTGATGATGGGACGATCAAATTTTTCCGCCTGCTTCATCAGGCGCAGGGCCTTGCGGTAGCCCTCCGGCCCAGGCATACCGAAGTTGCAGCGCAGGTTTTCTTCCAGCGTGCTGCCCTTGCGGTGGCCGATGACCGTGACCGGTTGGCCGTGGAACAGCGCCACACCGCCCAGAATGGCGGCATCTTCCTTGCACTGACGGTCGCCGCACTGCTCAAAGAAGTCGGTGAACAGTGCATCCACGATCTCATCGATGTGGGGGCGCTCCGGGTGGCGTGCCAGAAAAACTCTGTCCTCTGCGGTCAGTGCCCCGCAGCCGGACAGCAAAGCGTCCTCCTGCGCGGAAAGCTCTGCCAGCTCGGCAGCGTGGTTGGTGATATCGGTCATGTTCTCGTCCGCCGGGTCACCGCGCAGGGCGGCGATCTTTTCATCCAGCGGTGCGAGCTGTTGTAAGATGTCCTTGATCATAAGGCGCTCCCTCCTCAGGCGTGCAGCCGCAGCAGCTGCGCCAGTGTTTCGCGCATTTCGGTACGGGGCACTACCTTGTCCACAAAGCCGTGCTCGTATTGGAACTCGCTGCGCTGGAAGCCTGCGGGCAGCTTTTCGCCGATGGTCTGTTCAATGACCCGGGGGCCCGCAAAGCCGATCAGCGCCCCGGGCTCTGCCAGCATAATATCGCCAAGGCTGGCAAAGCTGGCAGTCACGCCGCCGGTGGTGGGGTGGGTCAGCACGCTGATGTACAGCCCGCCCCGGGCGGAGAACCGCTCGATGGCGGCAGAGGTCTTTGCCATCTGCATCAGGCTGAAAATGCCCTCCTGCATCCGGGCGCCGCCGCTGGCCGAAAAGATGATCAGCGGCAGGTGCTTTGCGGTAGCGTGCTCCACGGCGCGGGTGATCTTTTCGCCCACGGTGGTGCTCATACTGCCCATAAAGAACCGGCTGTCCAGCACTGCAACTACCACCGGGGTGCCCTCGATGCGCCCCGTGGCGGTAATCACAGCTTCCTTCAGGCCGGTCTTACCAGTCTGTGCTTCCAGCTTTTCCGGGTAGCCGGGAAACTGCAGCACATCCTGCGGTGCAAGGTCGGCATCCAATTCCCGGAAGCTGCCCTTGTCCAAAATCAGGTTCAGGCGGTAGTACCCGCCGATGGGCAGGTGCACCCCGCAGTTGGGGCAGACGTACTGCGCCTTGTTCCAGATCTGGCGGGTGGCGCGGCGTCCGCACTTTTTGCATTCCACGAACTGCGGGTCGTTCCACACGGCACCCGCATCCCGCCGGGCCTTCAGCTGGAAGGTGCGCTCCCGCATGCTGCCCGGCAGCAGGTCTTTGATACTGTTCATCTCGTTTCGCCTCGGTCAGCCTCAGACATGGGCATTGATGTAGTTGAAGATATCGCCCACGGTCTTGAGGTTTGCCAGCTCCTCATCGGGGATGGACACGCCGCAGGCCTCTTCCAGTGCCATGTTCAGCTCCACAGCGTCTAGGCTGTCGGCCTCCAGATCCTCGGTCAGGCTGGCCTCCATGGTCACCTTGTCCTCATCGCAGCTCAGGGTATCGACAACGATCTTCTTCATTTCCTCGAAAGTCATGGTAGTATTCTCCTTTATGTTCACTGTTTGTTTTTAATTATTTACCTAAAATTTATGAGGTATCGAACACGACCATTATAATCAAACCGTTGGATAAGTCAATGGTTTTAGTTAAATATTTTTATCTTTTACATTTCTGTCACAGTTTGCTTCCTCTTTATATAGGGGCTCCCACAGACGCAAAAAAGCCGCTGCACAGTACTTTGTGCAGCGGCCTTTCCCGCAATAATAATATTTCTTATTCCAGTCCGATCTGCTGGGCGTATTCTTCCAGCAGTTCCCGCTCAAGGAAGGGGGTCTTGACGCCCTTGCGGTCGCGGTAGGTCTCGTGACCCTTTCCGATGACGGCGATCAGATCGCCCTCCTGTGCATGATCCACTGCGTAGTGCAGCGCGTCCAGACGGTCGGGGATCTCCACGAACTTTGCGTCCGGGTTGCCCTTGTTCATGCCTTCGCGGATATCCGCAATAATATCCTCCACCTTTTCAAAGCGGTTGTTGTCCTCGGTGAGGATGGAGAAATCGGCCATCTTGGCGCAGATCTCGCCCATGCCGTAGCGGCGCAGCTTGGAGCGGTTGCCGCCGCAGCCGAACACCACCACCAGCCGGTGGGGCTGATACGCCCGCAGGGTGGTGAGCAGGCTCTCGGTGGAGACCTCGTTGTGGGCGTAATCCAGCAGGATGGTGAACTTTTTGCTGATGGGCACCAGCTCCACACGGCCCTTCACCACGCACTTGCCCAGACCGTCGTGGATGGCGGCATCCGGCAGACCCAGCACCTTGCCCACGGCCAGCGCTGCCAGCGCGTTGTACACGCTGAACTCGCCGGGCATATTCACCTTGACGTCCATCTCGTCCTTGCCGGTAACGTGGAAGGCAACGCCCAGAAAATCGTGGGTGCGCAGCAGTTTGTAGCCGGTCTCGCGGTAGTCGGCCTTTTCATCGCGGCCATAGGTGACCAGCTTGCAGGTATGGCCTTCCAGCAGGGCGGCGGTGTTCTCGTCGTCAATGTTCACCACGCCCACGTCGCAGCGCTTGAACAGCTGTCCCTTCCAGCTGCGGTACTCCTCAAAGGTCTTGTGCTCGCCGGGGCCGATGTGATCCGGCGAAAGGTTGGTGAACACACCCACATCGTAGTGCACGCCCGCCACGCGGTCCATCATCAGGCCCTGACTGGATACCTCCATCAGCGCGGTATCGCAGCCGGCATCCAGAAACTCCCGGAAGGTCTTTTGCAGCTCGTAGCTTTCCGGGGTAGTGTTGGCGGTGTCCTTGTGGCGTCCCATATAGTAGATGCCGTTGGTGCCGATCATGCCCACCTTGCGGCCTGCGGCCTCCAGCACGCTTTTGATCATGTGGGTGGTGGTGGTCTTGCCCTTGGTGCCGGTGACGCCGATCATGGTCATCTGGCGGGCAGGGTTGCCGAAGAGGTTGGCGCTCATCAACGCCATGGCATAGCGGCTGCTCTCCACCTTGACCACGGTCACCCCGGGCAGGGTAGAAAGGTCGATGTCGTGCTGGATGACCAGCGCGCTGATTCCCTTGGCGGCGCAGTCAGCGGCAAACGCGTGGCTGTCCCGTTGGGTGCCCACGATACACACGAACAAAAGCCCCGGGGCAGCCTTGCGGCTGTCGTAGATGATATCTGCGATCTCAGTATCCAGACTGCCCTGCACAAGGGTAAAGGGCACGCCTTCCATCAGTTGTTCCAGCTTCATACAGTCTCCTCCAAAGAGCTTCTTTACATAGGGTTTTCTTCTTCGTTGGCCGTCATGCGGTCAGGGTGGGTCAGGGGCAGCTGCTCGGTGTCCGTTTCAGCCGCCGGTTCGGTGGTGTCGGCAGTATCCGTGCTTTCTGCACTGTCGGTGCTGTCGGCCGTGTCCTCGGCCGGGGCGGGTTCCTCGACCTTGGGCGGCACCACATAGCCGGAAGGCAGGGTGGGCTCGCCCTGTGCAAAATAGATCTTGCGTGTGCTGCTGGCGCTGGTATGGCTGAAATCCAGCCGCCCGGTGTCGGTGGGGCCGCAGCCCTTGCCGTCGGCGTTGGTCAGTACATAGCGGGCGCGGTCCAGCTTATAATCCAGATCGTTCAGCGTGCCCAGCAGCACGCTGATGCGGTCCTGATACAAAAATGCGAGCTGCTCGGTGTCTGCCACTTCCAGCCGTGTCACGTCCTGCGACAGGCCGTATTCCTCCAGCTTGCTGCGCAGTGTGCGCAGCGCTTCCATACGGTCGTTCTCTGTGCTCACCGTGCTTTCACTTTCGGCGATTTCCGACCCGGAGGCGCTTGCCGCGTCCGCGTCCTCCACGAACCAGAAGCCCTGTCCCGGGGTGGTGTCCTGCAGCTTGCCGCCGTACAGGGTGCAAAGTCCCTCGGGCTGGGTGCTTTCCTCGGACAAAATCTTCCATTTGTCCGAGATCACAAGCCATTTATTGCCGTTTTGCACCGCGTAGGCGGGCACAGCCTCGGTCACCTGCACCACCACGGTGTTGGGGTAGTCCCGGATCACCTTGATGGAGCCCAGCAGCGGGAAGTTCTGCTCCAGCACCGCGGCCTTTTCGCCGGGTTCAAAGCTGAAGATGTTCTCTTCCAGCTGCACGCCCATCTGCTGCAAAATGCTGTCTGCGGAGTAGCCAGCAATTTCGGTCACCTGCTTGCCGTCCGGGGTCTGCACCTGAATGGAGTTGATGCGGAACAGCATGGTCATGGTCAGGTAGATGCCCGCGCCAATGACGCACAGCAGCATGGCAAAGGCGGTCAGACGGCGCAGTATCCGTCGGCGGCGCAGGGTGGCGCGGGTCACCTTGCGCTTTTTGCGCTGTTCCCGCCGGGCAGGGCTTTGCTGCGGGGCGCTTTGGCTGCCTGCCGGGTGCTGCCGGTTTGCATTCTGGTAATTCTGTTTTTTTCGGCTGTTCTGCCCGCTGCGGGCATTGTTTGCCGGGCGGCGCTGCTTGCCGCCAGACTTCGCGTTTTGGGGTCTGCTGCCCGCCGGGCGATTACCGGCGGGATACTGGGTGGTATTGCTCCCCTGCCCCTGCGCCGGGCGGCGGGTCTGGGACTGGGTGGGGAACTGGATGCTGTTATCTGCCCGGGAGGAGCGCACGCTGCCGTTGGCGCTGCGAGAGGGCGGGCGGCTGAGCGGCTCGCCGTTGTAGCCGTAGCGGCTGCTGCCGGTGCTCCGGGGCGTATTATGATTCTGCGAAGGCGCAGAGGTGCGCGCCACATCCCGGTTCAGGTCATAGGGTCTCGGGTTCCGGGGTCTGCCGTTGCGGTCACGGTTCTGCTGCATCGTTCGCACCTTCTTTCCTGTTTATTCCGGGGCTGCATCACGGGGTCTTTACCAGCTTGAGCAGCGCCGCAGTGATGCGGTCCAGACTGTCGTCCACAGACAGGCTGCGGGCGTTTTTGCCCATCTCGGCCAGCTTGCCGGGCTGTGCCAGCATGGCAGAAACAGTCTGCACCAGCTTTTCACCGGTCAGGTCTTTTTCTTCAATGACCACAGCCGCCCCGGCCTTCTGCAGTTCCATGGCGTTGTAGTACTGGTGGTTCTCCGCCACGTTGGGGCTGGGGATCAGCACAGCGGCGCGTCCCACAGCCTCCAGTTCGGCCAGCGTCAGCGCACCGGCGCGGCTGATGACGAGGTCTGCCGCAGCCAGCAGCTCCGGCATATTGTTGATGTATTCCTTTACCACAAGGCTGTCGCCGGGGGCAAAATCCTTCTGCTTTTGCAGCTGCTCAAACAGCTGCACGCCGTACTGGCCGGTGGCGTGCAGGTGCAGCACCGGCTTGTGCTCGTGCTGTTCCCAGGCGCACAGGTCTGCCACCACCTCGTTGACCCGGCGTGCGCCCAGGCTGCCGCCGAAGGACAGGATGACCGTGCGGTCGCCCGCACCCAGCTGTGCGCGGATGGCCTCGCGGTTGGCGGCCTGTACAAACACTTCCGGCCGCACGGGGTTGCCTACCACAAGGGTCTTGTCCGGTGCACCCAGCTTTTCCACGGCGGCGGGCACGGCGGCAAACACGATATCCACATCCGGGGCCAGCAGCTTGTTGGTCACACCGGGGAAGGCGTTCTGCTCGTGCAGGGCGGTGTGGATGCCCATTTTGGCGGCGCAGCGCACCACCGGGCCGGACACATAGCCGCCGCAGCCGATGACAAGATCCGGCTTTACTTCCTTCATCATGGCCTTGGCCTTAGGGCCGGAGAGGGCCAAATTCCACAGGGTGATGATGTTGCGCTTGATGTTGTGCAGGCTGAGCTTGCGCTGGAAGCCGGTGATCTCGATGTGGTGGAAGGGGTAGCCCGCCTGTGTGACCAAACGGTACTCCATGCCCTCCTTACGGCCTGCAAAGTGGATCTCGGCGGTAGGGTCGGCTTTTTTCAAAGCACCGGCAATGGCCAGTGCGGGGTTGATATGTCCGGCAGTGCCGCCGGCTGCGATGAGAACACGCATGGTGATTCCTCCTTATAATCGCCCGGCCTGCGGCCGGGCGGGCTTGCGGTTTGTTTTACTGTTCTGTACGGGCTGCGCGGGCAGAAGCCAAGTCAATGGTCTTGCGTGCAAGCTCTGCTTCCCGCTCGGCGCGGGCGGCCTCCCGCTGGGCACGCATCTGCTCCCGCTGCTGCGCTGCCCGCTCGCCGTTGCGGCCAATGTTCACCATCACGCCCATCTCTGCCAGCAGCAGGATCAGGCTGGTACCGCCGGAGGAGAAGAAGGGCAGGCTGATGCCGGTGTTGGGCAGAGTATTGGTGACCACGGCGATATTGCAGAACACCTGCCACGCGATCTGCGCCATAATGCCGATGCCTACCATGGTGCAGTACAGATTTTCCGCCTTATAGGCGATGAGCAGCCCCTGCACGATGAACAGCACGAACAGCACGATGATGAGCACTGCGCCAATGAAGCCCAGTTCCTCGCACACCACGCTGAAAATGAAGTCGTTGGTGCTTTCCGGCAGCCAGAGCTGCTTTTCCACGCTGTTGCCCAGCCCCAGCCCCTTCAGTCCGCCGGAGCCGATAGCATAAAGGCTCTGCACGGTCTGGTCGGTCATCTGGCTCAGATCCTGCGTCCAGCCGTCCAGACGCTTTTGCAGGTAGGGGATAGAGTCCACATGGGAGAGCAGGGTCTCCAGCAGGGCGCCCGCCGTGATGGCACCCGCCCATGTCAGCACACCGCCGCTGCCGGACAGCAGCAGGATGGTGCCCACCACCGCCACCGTCAGCACGATGCCGGACATGTGCGGCTCCATCGCCAGCAGGATAACCACCGGTATAAGGGGCAGCACCGGCACCACCAGCTGCTTCCATACCCGCACCCGCAGCCACTCCCGGGGGGTAAGCAGGATGCGGCGCTCCGGGTCCAGCCGCTCCACCTGCGGTGCCTTGGCTGCAAGATGGGAACTGAACAGGATCATCTCAAACTTTGCCACCTCCGAGGATTGCAGCGTAAGGCCTGCAAAACGGATCCAGCGGCGGCAGCCGTTCAGGGGTGCCATAGTCAGGGTGACGGCCAGCATGGCCAGCACGATGAAGTACCCCGGCACCACCATCTTGCGCAGAAAACGGTGATCCACATAGCTTATCAGGAACATACAGCCAAGCCCCAGTATCATGCACAGCGCCTGCTGCTTGATGTAGTGGAAGCTGTCGCCCATGCGCAGGTAACCGGTGGTGTAGCTGGCGCTGAACAGCATCACCAGCCCAAAGATCATAATAACGGCCAGCGTGGCCAGCCAGTCGATCAGCAGCCGGGACCACGGGCCCGGGTCTCGCTGGAACACCGGCACCGGCGCTCTGTGTTTTTTGCGGTTAGTCGCCATCTGCGCTCCCTTCCCTCTCTGTGCCCGGTCAGCACCAGCGCAGCAGCGCCAGCGCCAGTACATAGCCGACAGCGCTCAGCGCAAAGCTGCACAGAAACACCGTCTCCGGGCTCATTTTATGCTTTTTTACCCAGCAGCGCAAGGGCTTGCCGGTGCGTTTTGCACCCAGCAGCTGCGCTGCCCAAAGACCGCCCGCCGCCCAGAAGGGCAGCGCCAGCGGCACGGTCAGGCTGGTCATATCCAGACTGAGCGGGATGCAGCCGATGGCACCGCGGTAGCCTGCCGCTGCTCTGCCTCCAGTGTTTGAAGCACCCGAATGGCCTCCACATTGGCTTTATACTTTGTTTTCGGCCCTCCTGCGCCGAGATCATCGTCCGTAATACGGAAGTTCATAGGCTCCTGTTTG
>ERZ791919.679-NODE-679-length-34814-cov-12.808884_pt1 | contig 34814 bp, 18 predicted proteins | sample MGYA00510137_ERZ791919 | MGnify/ENA primary metagenome ERZ791919 (study PRJEB30046, sample SAMN00792059) | human gut metagenome | study: EMG produced TPA metagenomics assembly of the A metagenome-wide association study of gut microbiota in type 2...
CCCGATTGTGTTCGCAGATGACGTATTTGCTTTCCTGTTGTAATATCCGTCTGTTCCTGGTTCAAAATAGTTCCTCCTCTCTGATACTGATTTTATCAATGATATTTCGCAATAGCCAGCAATGAACACTTGCATTGCGCAAGACGTTACATTATCTTCTGAAACATATGGCGAACCTTATCTAACCGACTATTTGGGCGGCGAGGTTGTACTACAGGTTCCCCTGAAGTTTCCTGATACCCTTTCAATTCTGTCAAGCAAACGCTTCTTCCATTTGTATAGAAATTCAAATCACTTTTGTATTCCCCGATCCGCCGAGCCGGTATTTCTCCAGTTAAAATTGCCTCATTATTTTTTAACGAAGTTGTTTCAATTACCGCATCATATTTCACAGCATCATGATAAGCTCGTGAAAGATATTCCTGCGGCGCAAATAGGGTAAAAGAAAGATAGGGTTCTAAAACTTGCGTTCCCGCTTTTTTTAATACCTGTTCCAACACAACAGGCGCAAGAAAGCGGAAATCTGCCGGAGTACTGACCGGGCTGTAATAAACACCATATTCAAAGCAAATTCTGCAATCTGTTACCTCCCATCCATACACTCCCTGCTCTAATCCATACCGAATCCCTTCCATAACTGCGTTTTGAAAGCTTTGGTTTAAATAACCGAGAGACACTTTACTTTCATATTCTGTTCCGCTTCCAACAGGAAGAGGAGTGACAGCCAAACCAATCGACGCCCAAAAGGGATTTGGCGGTACTTCAATATGAATTGTATAATGAGCCTCTTTTCGTGGTCTTTCCAGATAAATAACGGTAGGCTCTTTTATTGCTACCTCGACACTATATTTTTCATTTAATAAAGAACAAACAACTTCCAATTGTACTTTTCCCAAAAAGGAAAGAATAATTTCATGAGTGATAGAATCAATCATAAAATGCAGAAGCGGATCAGTATCCGCAATCTCTGTAAGGGCATCCAGTAATACTCCCCTTTGCTCTGCTTTGATTGGCTCTATCGTTGTCCGAAAAAACGGCAGGGGATTATCCGTCCACGCCTTGCGTGGCAATAGTTTTTCATCTCCCAGAACATCATTTAGTTTTAATGTATTGTCAGATAAAATAACAATCTCCCCGGAATCAGCGGTGTCTGTTGGGACGATTTCTCCATCAAATGGAATTGACATCTCTGTAATTTTAATTTTTTCCTTTTTTGACAAAAGAATCGTTTCCCGTAAACAAAGCGTACCGCTATAGAGCCTTAAATAGCAACGTCGTTTTTTCTGCTCGGTATATTCAATTTTAAATACATACCCACACAATTCCGATTGACTGTCGTCTGTTTCCAATGAAAAAACTTCTGTAATCACTTCAAGCAATTCTTTTACCCCGATATTGTCTTTTGCGCTTCCATGATATACCGGAAAAAGCGTTCCCCTTTGTACCCTTCGTTTTATTTCTTTTTGCAGTTCCCACAGTGTCAAAGGGACTCCTGAAAGATATTTTTCTAAAATATCATCATTCCCAGCAATTACAGCATCCCACTTTTCAAAATCTGCAACATCAGAAAGTATTATTTCTGAACAGAAATGAACTTCCTGCATAACAATCATATCTTCTGTCAATTTTTCTCTGATATTTTGATAAGTTTGCTCAAGAACAACACCACTTTGATCTATTTTATTGATAAAAATGATTGTTGGTATCTTCATTTTCCTTAGCGCATGAAACAGCACTCTGGTCTGGGCTTGTACACCATCTTTTGCGGACACTACTAAAATTGCTCCATCCAGAACCGATAAGGAGCGATGCACTTCTGTTAAAAAGTCCATGTGTCCGGGGGTGTCCACAAGATTAACTTTGTACCCTTTCCAGCGAAAAGATGTAACGGCAGCCTGAATTGTAATTTTCCTTTGACGTTCCAAAGCCATAGAGTCCGTTCTTGTTGTACCTTTATCTACACTACCTGGTTCCATGATTGCCCCGCTTGTATACAGCAGGCTTTCTGTCAGTGTTGTTTTTCCTGCATCAACATGCGCAAGAATGCCGATATTAATTATTTTCATATGTCGTCCTCCATTCACAGCCAAAAAAAGGCATAAAAATCCCCAGCAGTAAAATACTTTTACCACTGGGGATACAATCTGTGGACATACACATAAAAGACACGCACCAATAGGTACTTGCCACTTTTCTTGCCATGTCAATATAAATAAGGCAAAAGTATTCTTAAATTTGGTACAAAAAACTAAGCCCTTGTTCCAAAGGACATCCCAAAGTTTTTTGTTCCCACTATTTGATTATAGTTTTATTTAAGAATACCTTGCCGCATATTTTTTAACTCCTTTTTGGAAATGTAGTAATTATAACACATCTGCATGTTTGTGTCAAGTAATCGTTGGCACTTTTCCGTTTTCTTTTGATGTCTGTCTATTTGCCTTTTTTCTGCCTATTCCGAAAAGGACTTCTTTCTATTTCCCCATATTCTTTTAAGAACAGAACGCTGCTGCAAATGCCTTTCTGGATGCCGTCCTCATCGCATCCAACAGCGGCATATGATGACCAATGATATCCACATACGCATTCCCTTTTCCATCCTTTTTCGGCGCCTTTGCTGCACTCAATATTTTGACTGCTTCCTGCATCTGTATCGTAAAAATCAGACCATCCGTATAACGCTCAATCGTATCAATCAGCGCTCTGTTTTCTTTCCGATACAAGGCTTTTGCCATGTTATTCGCTCCGTTCACTGACCAGCGCATTCTTCTGTGCTTCATCCGCAGGGTGATCGTTGTACAATTCTGGTTTTCCTGTACTCCCATGTTCTTATACACGATTCCCGGCTTTGCTTCCGGTATCTTGATTCCTCGTTCCCGATATGGCAGCAATCCCTCTTTATTATTTGACAGATATTCATGCAGTTTCTTCGCATTGCAGCTTCTTTTATCTGCTTCCTCATTGCTGCCCACGCTGTCCGCATAGATTTGGATGTACTCCAGCATTTCCTCCATCTTATTTGCTTCAAACAGTTCTATTACTGCCTGCTGCGCTTCTTTCTCTTTCAGCCTCCTTTTTATCTCCTGATAGATATGGAACCGGTCAAGCTGGAAGATTGTTTCCGGGTCATACGGTTCTTTGATCCAGCTTCCGCCATCCCCATTCAGCACTCTCTGCTGTATCTCATCCGCATGATATCTTTTCTCAATCAATGCCTCCCGTTTCCGGTGGAACTCGCTGCTTTTTTCCATTCCTGCCAGCATCTCTTTCTTCACCAGACGGCTGCTGCCTTTGCTTTCTGCATCCCAGCCTTCATACATTGTGAATACTTTCATTTCCTGCTTTTTCATCTTCTTATGGGCGCTGTCCTGCATGGAAAGCCATACGCCGTCCATCTCTTCAAACAATACCGGAACCCCTTCTGTCCCTTCCGACTGGCCTGCTTCCATCTGTTTTACGCAATGCTCCTCTTCCTCGCTGATCCGCTCTCCCAGTTTTTGCACCAGATTCCACGCACCTCCATGGCTGATGCTCTGTCCACAGGTCTCACTGATGATCTCTGCTGTTACACGGTAAGGAGATTCTGTCACTGTCATAGCGATCTTTTCCGCCAGATTTGTGGAGATCAGCCCGATCTTGTTCATGTGCATGGCTTCATCCAGCAGATATACATGGGCTGTCCTCCCGTCTTCCAGCTTCGTCTGATATACTCTTCGGGCGTAAGTCACTTCTCCGTAAACGGTCTTGATCGTAGTGGCTCGTTTTCCTTTATCCCGGTACTGCCGTTTATCCCGTCCCCCTGCCAGTTCCGCATCATAATTTTCCAGCATAATCCGTGTGATCTCCCTTCCCAGCTCACAGACATATGCAAAAACTTTCCGCTCCAGACTCTTGAAAGATACCAGCTTTTCCTCTACAATAGATTTCATCATACAGTCTCCTTTACGTGTTTTTCTTCGCAGTTAACATCATAAAGAAAAACTGTATGATTGGGAAGTAGGGAATTTCTCTACTTCCTTTTTGTTTCAGGAATAATTCCTATTTCTGCCAATAATAATTATACACTAACGATAAAGGCACAAAAACTCCACAAACCAACACACCCTCCGGGAGTGTCGAGGGTAGAGTAGCAAGCACTGCCCATGTCCGGACACATGGGCGAAATTCCCCATGCCTGCCTACCGTCCGCATGATGAAATTTCCATAGGGAAGTATCCCTAACCCTCTTTGATTTTCTTTCCGTTTTTCTCTAGCAGTCCTTGACCTTTACCCGCAGATTTGCTACAATAACACATGGATAATTCTATCCAAAAACAACTGAACAGACACGAAACCAGACTGTTGTAAATCGAACATTTTACAGCAGTTTTTTTATGCCCAAATGCAGGAAGGAGTATCAGAAATGGCAAACAGGACACGCACGAACCGCAATGAAATTTGTCTGAATGACAGGGAACAGTATATCCTTGATGAGAAGTTCAGACTGTCCGGCATGAAAAGCAAATCTGCTTTCCTCCGGAAGCTCATTCTCTATGGATATGTATATGATGTGGATTACAGTTTTTTGAGGGAGTATAACACAGAGCTTGGGCGGATCAGCTCCAGCCTGAACCAGATTGCAAAAAGAATTAACAGTACAAGCCATGTCTATCAGGAAGATATGGACGAAGTAAAGGAGTTGATGAAACAGGTATGGCATACACAAAAATCCATGCTATCACAGCAACCGTTGATAAAGCGGTAGCCTACATCTGTAACCCGGATAAGACTGATGAAAGCATCTATATTTCCTCTTATGCCTGTGCGCCGGAAACCGCAGCGATTGACTTCAAATATACCTTAGACCACTGCCGGGAAAACAGCCCGAATAAAGCCTATCATCTGATACAGGCTTTCGCTCCCGGAGAGGTCAGTTTTGAGGAAGCACACCAGATAGGGAAAGAGCTTGCCGATAAAGTTTTAGAGGGAAAATATTCTTACGTTGTCACCACACATATTGATAAAGGTCACGTCCATAACCACATCATTTTTTGTGCCACAGACAACCTTGAACATAACAAATATCATGACTGCAAGCAGACCTATTACCGCATCCGGAAATTGAGTGATGAGCTGTGCAGCGAGCATAACCTTTCCGTCATTATCCCCGGCGGGGAGCGTGGAAAAAAATATAATGAATGGCAGTCAGACAAAAACGGTGCAGCGTGGAAAACGCAGATAAGAAAGGACATCAATGCTGCCATAAAATCATCTTCCACCTATGAGGAATTTCTGCTCCTGATGCGGGCAAAAGGCTATGAAATAAAAGGGGAAAGTTTTGAGGAAGATGCGCCAAAATATATCTCATTCCGCCCGCTTGGAAAAGACCGTTTTGTGCGTGGCAGCGTGAAATCCCTTGGCAAAGAATATACAAAGGAGCGGATCAAAGAACGGATTGAATTGAAACGGGAACGGAAGGCTGTTATCCCGAAAAAAGATTACTCTAACAGAAAACTGGTTGACACCTCTGATGAAAAATTCCAGAACAGTCCGGGACTGCAAAGGTGGGCAGCTATCCAGAATTTAAAGATTGCTGCACAGGCATATAATGAAGCCGGTTCTATTAAAGAACTGGAGCAGAAAATCGCCACCACAGCCGCCACAGGGAAGGAAGCAAAACAGACTGTCCGCAAGCTGGAGAACCGCATGAAAGACCTTGCGGAAATTATCAAATATGCAGAACAGTATAAGGCAAATAAATCCTATAATATTGCCTACAAAAAAGCTAAGAACCCCGACGCATATTTTCGGAAGCATGAGAGCCAGATCATTCTCTATGGCGGCGCAAGGCGTATGCTGGAACAGGCAGGCATCAGTTTAAAAGGTTTGAACATCGACAAGCTGAAAGCGGAATATCAGGAGCTTACCACGCAGAAGAAAGAACTGACCGCCACTTACAAAAACTGTGATAAGGAACTGAAATCTCTGAACCGGAAACTGGAAAATCTCAACCAGTATTTAGGGCGCACAGAGCCGCAGAAAGGCGCACCGGAACAGCCGGACAGAAATAACACCCCTGCCCGGTAAAAAGGACGAAGAACCGTCTGTTAAGAGCCTGAAAACGCATCGTGGAAATGTGCATAACTCCCCATTCCGTCATGGACAACACCGTTCACAGGACATGGAAAAGCAAAAGGCAGCTTTCCCACATCCTGCAAACAATGTTGCCCACAACTCCATAAAACGGGGAGTTATACACATTACGCACAATGCCGACGCCTGCGGAATCCCATTCTTTCCCTCCTCTTTTTTATATAATCAGAAAAATATTCTTGCAGATTATACCATATCCATGTATGATAATATAAAAATCTCCAAAAAATAGGAGTGCCGAAGCACCCCCATTTCCTAAACCCTCTTGCAAAATCCGCAGTGTTGGTTTATAATCATCATAGAAGCCGAAGGATTCTAGCACGTCCGACGGTTGTACAATCGGAAACGAGTAATCAATTTTAGTAAAACAAACGGATCACTGGCTATTCTCTATTCGCAGTAGAGGATAGCCTTTTCCGTTACTTGCGGTTGTGTTTATTGTCTATGTATGTCAAAGCTGCAAAGATCACCAGCACCAACGTAAGCACTTCTAACGTATTCATACCGACCTCCTTTCCGTTTCCAGAAAGGACAACCGCAGACTATCCCTACTTGCTCTAATCTGACTAAAAAGAATTATATCACGTTCTGTCGAATAATGCTATAAAAGTTTCACGATAAATTATTCTGCCGCTTCCAGTGCGACCTGTGCAAATTCTTCATCGCTCATGGCTTCCAGTTTTTCTAAGACCTGCTCTGCAAGTTCCACCATGTCACTGTCCTGTATGTGCGGGATCACGTTCTCTATATCGGCAACCATGCCCATTCTGTCCTGTCCCTCAAACACACACATCAGATTGATTTCTTCCACTGTAAACTTATCCATACGCTTATATCTCCCTCTCTGTTTTTTTCTCAGTTTCTTTTTCCGGAAGCTCTTTTCCTGATCTATCCCTCTGCTCGATGACCGCCTTTTTCTCCGCCAGCTTTTCCTTTATGGAAATCCTGCCCGCCTTGCGTTCTTTTTCCTCTTTCGGCTTCTCATTGTTCAGGACGTTATCAATCATGTTGTAGTTACATTCTTCCAGTTCCTCAACCTTTGCAAGCGGCTTATACTCTGCCAGTTTATCTAAAAGCTCCTTTGCCCTCCTTGCAGTCTGTACGCCCTCACTATCATCAAGCTCCGTCCCTTTCCCGAATATATCCGTTATGCCTTCCCTCATGCTGTCTGAAATCATGGCATTGAGAAAATCATTCAGATATTCCGTGTTCCCGTTCCTGATGTCCTCTGCGATATTCGCTACCTGCGCTTCCCTGTCCTCCACCGTATCATTGTACTGATAGGTGTCATAATCATAAGAAAGCTGGTCTATTTCTGCGGCAAGGAAAGCCGCCTGCCACTTCTCCAGAGAGCCACGCACCCCAATGTCTGGCAGCTTGTCGATCAGCTCCGCAATGACCGCTACCGCTTTCGGATTGTCTGTAATGTCTGGCACATAATCTAAAATCTCCAGATCTGCAGTCCTGCCCGACACAATATCCATCTGTGTATCCTCATAGCTTTCAGTCCCTTCCGTATGGATATTGATGCCGATGCTCCGGATACCGTTCATCCTCTCCGGCGGTATCTGGTTAAAAATTTCGATTGCTTCCTCCACGCTCGCTATATCCTCATGGTATTCTCCGAGGTTATGGAACTCCCCGCCCTCTGCCACTGTAAGGGTAATGACTGTCTGCTTTTCTTCCTGTGCCTGTTCTGTATTCTGCTCCTGCAGGGCAGCACGTTTTTCCGCAAGGTACGCTTCCACTCCCGGAAGATACTGCCCAAGCGTCCTGGTCTTTCCTTCTGTGATAGGGTTGATGTCAACTTTCACGCCGCCGATGCTGAAACCGTCCTCGTTAAAGGTGTTGAACAGGGAATCTTCCCTTTCCCCGCCCCGGTATTCCACGACCACATCAAGGTCAGAATTTTCCTGCTCCAGACCTCTGCATCTGCTTCCGGACACCGCCACATCCACAAGCTCTATGTCCATGTCATACTCGTCAATTTTGGACTGCAAATAGGCATATACGGTAAGTTCTATATCTTCCTGTGTCTGCCCATTGATGCCATTCCATAATTCCTCTGTCCGGGCTTTAAAATCGGCTATAACCTTGCTTTCCGGCACTTCCTTTCTGATACGTTCTCCAAGATGCGCCATTTCCGCCTGCTCTGCTTTTTCCATCAATCCATCATAATCAATCGGTATCAGTTCATCGTCCGCCTGTATGCTGCCTTCCAGAGTGCCCCGGTGCGTCGGCTCTTTCAAGTCTGCCACAATCTCATCAAGTGCCTGTCTTATGGTAATATCCGAATTGTCATACACACCGCCATCCAATTCCCGGTAATCCATATCATAAATTGTGTAATCATACCCTTCGCTGGCTTCCTGAATACTGATATAACGGTCTGCCAGCCGGAAGGCAAGCTCTGTTTCGTTCCTTCCTGCTTCCCTGTTGCTGGTATCTATGTATGGGTTTTCCCACTCCATGAACGGTACATCTTCCATGATATGCTTCTGGTTAGCTGTCGGCATAAGGTTCTCCATTTTCCCCTGTTCATAGAGAATGTCAAACCTATCCATATAGAGGGAAACATCATCAAGACCGCTGCTCTTTAGCTGATGCTCAAACCGCTGTTTTACAAAATCCTTTATTTCCTTCGGTGACATTTCCCGGTGAACCCTCACCTTGTCAAAACCGACTTCATCATATAAAGTCTGCAAATCTTCCATGAAGCGGCTGCTTTCCCCTGCCGCCTTGCTGTGCGTAAAATCAAGCGAAAGGCAGTTTTCATTATTCCTGACATGGATTACATCAAACTCGCTTCCATTGACATTGACGCCAAATGTTGCTCTTGCCATATCCGGCTTATCTTCCATATCCTTTCCCCGATATTCCGCAAACTTCCCCATTGCTTCCGGAAGGCTGTCAAAACGCTCTAATCTGCTCTTTTCCGGGCTTCCGTCCGCCCATGTGGATAAATCTTCAATAACATAGTAAGATACCTTATCAGCGTCCGGTTCTTCCTGTGCGTTGCCTTCTGCCATTCCCTCCGGCACTTCTGCCGCTGTTTCCATAACAGAATCCTTTTCCTCACTGACTTCCGCTGATAATGCAGTCTCCTTTGTGAACTCCGGCACTTCCCTGTAACCGACGGAATCCACATAATGGCTTGTGTTCTCCCCGTCCTGATGCAGCACCACCACATCACTGACAGAAAGGGAATGTCCGGTAAAGTCTGCCGGGTGGTCTATGTTGAACTTGGTAAAAATATCTTCAAGGCTCATGCCCTCCGCAAGCTCTCCGGTATAGACCAGCTCGTAATTCTCTCTGGAAACCGGGATACCTTTCATTTCAAGATAATCCATCGACATAAAACGAATATCCCTTGTTTCCTCCGTATCTTTAAGCTGATAGATGCCAAACCTTCCCTCATTGCCATATAAAAGCTGTGCTTCCCGGTTGGGTTCACTGTCCCCTAATTCCTGTTTCATGGACTGAAACTCCAGATAGGCGCTCCAATCGTCCTTTTCTACGCCGAACAGACCGTCATGCGCCTGTAATGCCGCTCTGTCCTCCACGAGCGTTTCTGAACCGTCTGAATGAAGCTGGTACACTGACACATCTTCCCCGAACAGCTCCGATGCCTTGTCCTTTGTCAGAGGGAGCATTTCATCCCAAGAATACCCATATTCGTGCATCTCCGACAGACCGACCATGCCATCCGGAAGGAAGTCTATTTCTGCTTGCGCCATATCTTTTGTTTCTGAAAGCAGAGATAAATCGTCTTTCTGCTCCGCAAGGGAATATGCCAGGGAAGTTGTCTTATACATATCATCCAGCTTATAAGCGTGGTTCATAATCAAATTGCGCTCATCACTGTCATAAACCATCCTGTGAAATTCTATGCGGTTAATAAGCTGTTCTGCCTGCACTATTGTCGGAAGCTCCGAAGCAATATGAAGTTCCTTTTCCGTCAAATCCATATCAAAATCATAGAACTGTGGATAACCGTCATTCAAGCCGCCGCTTCTCATAATCGGTACAAAATCAAACCCTTTCTCCTTCAGATAGTCCAGAACATTTCCGCCCTCTCCATCCGTTTCACGCATCAGTATGTCATAGAGGGTGTTCTGCACTTCTGACTGCATATTTGTGATTTTAATAGTTTCATATTCCCCGCTGTCCGGCATGGAAATTCTCACAACCACATCAGCATACTCAATCGATTTATTTGCCTTTTCTTGTTCTTCCTGCAACGCCTTAAAATCGGTTATCTCATAAGTATCTGTATTGTAAGCATAATCTAAGTGGTATTCCTGTACTTCCTCGCTCCGCTCATTTCCAAGCAGAGTTACCCACGCCCCGACTCTTTCAAGGTATGCTTCCACGCTCTGCCTGTCATCGTCTTTCATGGTACACAAAGAATTAAGAAGTTCTGTCCGCTCCATGCCCTTAACGCTCAAAAGGTCATATTCTGAACGGTCTGTATTCGCCACAAGCAAAATAATGTCCTCCTGTGCCTTTTCTGCAGCACGTTCTTTATCAATCTCCAAAAGCTGTGCTTCAATCCCCTTTATCAGCTCCGAGGAAGTCCGGCGTATCGTATCAAGGGAAGATTTTAACTCTGGCATTTCTTTTCCACTGCTCCACCCGGCGATATACCCAAAAGAATAGTCGGACGTATCAATCCCGAAATGCTGGCAGACAGTGTAGGCAATGCTCTCCGCTTCCACTTCCTTTGTTTCCCTGTCTTTGGCAATCCCTGTTTCCTGTTCAACCTCTTTTGCATGGAGTTTTGCGTGCGCCACCTCATGCACCCCGGTTTTTGCAGTCTGCGCTTCTCCCATGCCCTCCTTAATAGCGATAGGGTGGTTTAAATCAATAAAATAGCCTTTCCTGTCACCCTCCATGCCCTCATACCGGATTGGTACGGGGGAAACCCTTGCAAGTGCTTCCATAAAATCCCGGTAACGCTCTACATTCCCATGCAGCTCGCTCACGCCAAGTCCGGGAAGCTCTTTCCCGTCCGTCTGCGAATAATCAAACACTGTGACAACCCGGAAGGCGGGTATCTTTATCTCCACTTCCTCCATGACGGGCATCCCGTCCCGGTCAAGCACAGGCTCATTCGTGACCGGATCAATCTTTTCCTGTTCCTCTTTGATTTTGTAAGGTGAAGGCGCAAGGATACGGATACCCCTCTCGCCCTTGTTCACATGGCGCTCAAAATTCTTCTGCCATGCCTTATATCCGGCAACATACGTCGCTCCCGGACACTGCATCTCGATAAGCTGGATATTGTTTGCGCTGTAATTATGGAATTTTGACATGGTATTCAGGTAGCTTTTGTACTTTTCCCCCTCAAATAATTCCTTCAAGCCTTCCTCCAGCCTGCCCGTTATCTCCTTCACTTTCTGTTTTTCAGTCATGGAAACTTTGTTTACATTTGCATCTGCCATCTGGTTAATTCTCCTTTTCCTCCATAAAAACAGAGGACAGATAAGTTTCCCTCTCCGTCCCCGTTCCGGATATTTTTATTTGCAGTTATTTTTATAAACATTCCTCTTTGCTTTTTGGCTTTGCCTTATCCGGCTCCGGGACTTTCCTCTGCCCTGCCTTTTCTTTCATCTGCGACAATTTATCCTTTACGGACACACGCCCTCCTTTCTCCGTTTCCTTCCCGGCATCCAGACTCACAGAAAGCCGATCCAGCTTTTCAAATGCCTTATCTATCCCGTCAATCTTCTTCCGAAGGTTCTCCGCTGCCTTTTTTACAGGCATATTGATTATCCTTGTCATGCCGACACCCTGCTTTTCATCCGATACCTCTTTCGTGCCTTTCCCGGCTAACAGCCTGCCCACGTTGGAAACGCTGTTCCCGATCTGCTTCAGCTCGTCCCCGATGCTGTCAATCTGGTTGGCTGTTTTTTCACAGTCCGTCATCACGTCAACCAGACGTTCCCGGTAATCGGAAAGCATGGACTTCACGCCGGTGATTCCTTTCTGGAGAACCTTGCACATCTCCGCTTTTCCTTTTTCCTTAAAGACGTTGACAGTCTGTGCCGCTGTTTCCACCAAATGGTTTCTTACCGCTGTCAGACGTTCCGACAGGCTCGTGATTTTCCCCTGAAGGTGCGCCACTTTATCCATGAGCTTCTCTGTCACAGATTTTGGCTGGTTTTCCTGTATCTGTGAAAGCTGTTCCCGGACTCCCTGTAATTCATCCACCATTGCGCTAAGCTGCATCTGCATACCCGCCACATACCAGAAAATACCCATAAAATCCTGTGACTGCCCGCCCATATCCTGCTGGTTAAACAGTTCTATAAGCTGCTTTAATACCTCATTTTCTTCCATGACCTGTTTTGTGTTCTGTTCTGCTGTTTCCATTTTCGCCCTCCTTATAAACTTTCTTCCTTTCCTTTTCCCTTTGAAATCTCCGGCTTTTCCGGCATTTTCTGTCCATAAGCCTTCTGCCGCATCTCGGCAAGTTTTTCTTTTACGGAAATACGACCTCTCGGACTGTCTGACAGCATCTGCTCCTTCCCATGTTCCGCCACTTTTTCCGATACCGCCTGGTTAATCTGCGGTTTAAAAGGCGCATCTGCCACAGCTTCTGCATCATGCCCCATTTCCTCTGTGTCCATTTCCTCCTGTTCCCCGTCATTCTCCGGCTCATCGTCCATATCAATCCCATCGCCGCCCTTTTCATCCATGTTCAACAGGGCATTTAATTCTGTCAGTCGTTCCAGTTTCTCCGCAAGCTCCGCTTCCTGCGGGAATGGCTTTGTAACCTCTACTTTTGCGGTTTCAAGCTGATGCTCCACGTTCTCCAGTTTCTGCGCCACTTCTTCCATTCTCTTATCCATGCCCTCTAAGGCGTTGCTTAACCTTTGTAAATTTCCCAGCGGATCAGCGCCGATTTCCACCTCATGGCTGATGCTGCCTTTCAGGTTGACCGTAAACTTGGAAAAGAACGAATCAAAGGAAACGCTCATCTTAAATCCCTGATATTCCCCGATTGTGACTGCCATATTCGGCTGTTTTGCGCTCCGGCACATATCAATCAGTGCTGCTCCGGCTTCTTTTTTCTCCGTATATACCCGGTTCCCGATTTTCATGGAAAAGGTATCTTTATCCGGGAATTTATTCTGCTGGTAGGTCTGAATGTCGGCACGATACCCCGCAAGCCTTTCTTTCATGGTAGCTATCTGCGCCGGGTAATGCTTCACGATATTATCCTCAAGGCGGTACTTCTGGCTGGTATGGTTTGCTTTTAACAGTTTTAGCTTGGATACCTGAATATCTAAATCCATCTTTTCCTTTATGTAGGGATTTCCGGTAGCCAGAGCCTTAACCTCGGCATAAGTGAGAGCCGCTTCGTCAATGTCCTCACAGCTCCGCACCGGGGATTTGCTCGTCATGATCTGCCCTATAAATTTCTGTTTGTTTTCAATGAGCTGCCAACTGTACGAATCGAATGTTCCCTCCGTCACATACCGGAAAATCTTCACTTTATCATTCATGTTGCCCTGTCTTAAAATACGACCTTCCTGCTGTTCAATGTCGGAAGGACGCCAGGGCACATCAAGGTGGTGCAGGGCGATAAGCCGATCCTGTACGTTGGTTCCGGCTCCCATTTTTGCGGTTGAACCCAATAAAAAACGAACCTGCCCGCTCCTTACTTTTGCGAACAGCTCCGCCTTCCTTGTTTCCGTATTGGCATCATGGATAAAAGCTATTTCATTCTCCGGCACTCCCTTCGCCATGAGCTTATCCCTGATGTCCTCATATACATTAAATGTCCCATCTCCTTTCGGTGTGGATAAATCACAGAAGATAAGCTGCGCCGACTTCTGCTCTTTGGTCTGTTCCCATATCTCAAACGCCTTCTCCACACAGGTTGTGGCTTTGGAATTTTCTTCATCCGGAAGCATATCATTGATTAAACGCTGGTCTAACGCTAACTTTCTCCCGTCGTTGGTTATCTTCAGCATATTGTCGATGTTCGGCTGCACTTTCCTGTCCCTGACCGCCTCCGCCCTGTCCGCAAGGGACTGTACCATGTCCTGCTGGTATTCGCTCGGCTTTAGCACAATATTTTCATAATCCGCTTCCGGCACAGGAAGTTTCAGCATATCCGGTGTCTGAATATCAGCACTCTCTTTAAATAATGCAATCAGTTCCGGCAGGTTGAAGAACTTTGCAAACCTTGTTTTCGCCCGGTAGCCTGTACCCTCCGGCGCAAGCTCTATGGCTGTCTGCGTTTCCCCAAACGATGCCGCCCAACTGTCAAAATGCCCCAATCCCAGACGCTGTAAGGTATTGTACTGGAGATAACGCATATTGGTGTATAATTCTGTCATACTGTTACTGATCGGCGTACCTGTTGCAAATGTGATCCCCTTCCCTCCGGTCAGTTCGTCCATATATTGGCACTTCGCAAACATATCCGAAGATTTCTGCGCTTCCGTCTGTGCAATGCCCGCTACATTCCGCATCTTTGTGTATAAAAAGAGGTTTTTATAATTATGGCTTTCATCCACAAATAACTTATCTACGCCCAACTGTTCAAAGGTCACAACATTGTCTTTCCGGCTCGAATCGTTTAAGCGGCTTAACCTCGTATTCAGCGATTTTTTTGTTTTCTCCATCTGCTTAATGGAGTAACGCTCGCCATTCTCCGCTTTCAGGGCTTCGATTGCCATTTCAATTTCTTCTATCTGCCTTTCGATCATCGCCATCTGTCTTTCAGTGGAAAGCGGTATCTTCTCGAACTGACTGTGACCGATAATCACAGCGTCATAATCCCCAGTTGCGATTCTGGAACAGAACTTTTTCCGGTTGGCGGGTTCAAAGTCCTTTTTTGTAGCCGCTAAAATATTCGCCCCCGGATACAGGCGCAGAAAATCGCTTGCCCACTGCTCTGTCAAATGGTTCGGCACAACAAATAAACTCTTTTGGCACAGCCCTAACCGCTTGCTCTCCATTGCCGCCGCAATCATCTCAAAGGTCTTTCCTGCCCCTACACAGTGCGCAAGCAGGGTGTTATCCCCGTAAAGCTGATGCGCCACTGCGTTAAGCTGGTGCGGTCTGAGTACAATGTCCGGCGTCATGCCGGGGAATTTTAAGTGCGAACCGTCATACTCCCTCGGTCTGGTGGAATTGAAAAGCTCGTTATACTTTGCGCATAAATCCTGCCTGCGCCCCGGATCACGGAATACCCAGTCCTTAAAGGCTTCCCTTATGGCTTCCTGCTTCTGGCTTGCAAGCATGGTCTCTTTTTTATTAAGGACTCTCTTTTCCTTCCCGTCCTCCGTAACCACATCAAAGATACGGGTGTCACGAAGGTTCAGGGAATCTTCTAAAATTCTGTAAGCATTTGCCCGGCTTGTGCCATAGGTCATGTTGACAAGCGCATTTCCCCTGTCCGCATTTTTCCCCTTCACGTTCCACTGCCCTGTCACATCGGAATACTGTACCCCCATTGTACCCCGTTCTATCAGGTATCCCGGCGTTTCAAAAGTTTCATGCATAAAGTCCTCAATATATTTTGTGGCAATCCATGTCGCACCGATACGCACCTCAATCTCCGATGCGTCAAGCTCCTTCGGCTGTACGCCCTCCAGTGAAGTTACGTTAATGACATATTCCGGGCGGTTCTCCGCAAAGGTTCTTGCCACTGACAGTTTCTCCCGCACATTCCCGCTTAAATACTCGTCTGCGGTTTCCCATTCCTCTGTTACCGGATTCTGGAAGATTACTCCCGCAAGCTCCTTTGTAATTTCTTCCTCGCTTTTACCCGCAAGCTGTGACATATAAGCTAAGTCCACGCCCGCCTTTTCGCTCAGCGATACCGCCAGCGCTTCACTGGCTGTATCCACGCTTGTCACAACCTCCTGTTTTTTAATGGTTCGTTTCGTGAACATATCCGCCTTGCCGATGAAGTTTCCCTCATCGTCCAGCTTTTCAAGGGAGCATAACAGGCAGTAGCTGGAATCCTGATTGAACGCCCTTTTATTGGTCTGTGAGCTGATAAGACCGAATTTCTTGGAGAAATCATCGTATAGCTGGTTTAGCTCCGTCTGCTTGTTTTGAATCATATCCTCCGGGTATTCTTCCAACTGGAAATTTATCAACTCCTGCGTACAATCCCGGATTGCTACCATGCCCTTAATCCTCTGTTCCGCCTTTTCCGACACGTCCACAGGCTTCATAATGGAATTTTCCCGGTAATACACGGTATCGTCCACAACCGTATAACTGTAATTCTTCACATCCGGATCGGCGGGTATGTTCTCCTTTGCCAGCTCATCGTCAATCTCGTTAAAATCCGCCTGTTCGATGCTGCCCTCCACATGGGAAAGCGCATTTTTAAGCTGTGCCGACAAGGGAAGGGAAGTGTCCGGCAGGCAGGCGCTTTCCATGCCATGCGCCCCGGAAACCATCTCCATTTTCCCCAATACCATCTCCGGGTGGTCTGCAAAATACTGGTTTATCACGATACCGTCTTTTTCCGTCAGATGCACCCAGTCCGGCTCTATATCCATTACCCGGTCACGCTTCTTCAAAAACAAAATATCCGAAGTGACCTCCGTACCTGCATTTTCCTTAAACGCTGTGTTCGGGAGCCTGACCGCCCCTAAAAGCTCCGCCCTCTGTGCAAGGTATTTCCGCACTTCCGGGTTTTTCTTATCCATTGTCCCCTTTGAAGTGACAAAAGCGACAATGCCGCCCGGTCTGACCTTATCCAGTGTCTTTGCAAAAAAATAGTCATGGATAAGGAAATTGTGCTTGTCATACTGCCTGTCAGACACTTTATATTGTCCGAAAGGCACATTTCCAACCGCCACGTCAAAAAAATCATTGGGATAATTGGTATTTTCAAAGCCTGTGATTTTTATATCCGCATGGGGATAGAGCTGCTTTGCGATACGCCCGGTAAGCCCGTCAAGCTCCGCCCCGTACAGCCTGCTTCCCTGCATTTCCTCCGGCAGACAGCCATAGAAATTCCCGATCCCGGCGGCGGGATCTAACACATTCCCTCTGGTAAATCCCATTTTCCCCACTGCGTTATAGATTGCCTGAATGATGACCGGGCTTGTATAGTGGGCATTTAAGGTGCTTTCCCTTGCGGAAGCGTATTCTTCCGGGGATAACAGGCTCTTTAATTCCTGATATTCATTCGCCCAATTCGCTTTGGAAGAATCAAAGGCGTCGGCAAGACCGCCCCAGCCCACATATTTTGCTAAGACCTCCTGTTCCTCCGGCGTTGCTGTGCGGCGCTCCCCTTCTATTTTTTCAAGGGTGCGTATGGCTTCCACGTTCTGCCGGAATTTCTCTTTTGGAGCAAAACCTTTCCCAGTGTTTTCGGCTTCATTAAAAGAAATGTGGTAATTTGCTGCCCCAGACTTATCAATCTCCGGCTCTTTTTCAGGTGGTTTTTCCGGTTCTTCCTCCATTTCCCCTGTCAGTGCTTCCACATCACCCATAACCTGCCTGATAAACGGATCGTTCTCTAAGGTGTTTTCATCTACAAGCTGCCCGTCCACAATGCCTGCTTTTTCCAAACGCTCCCGGACTGCCTGTGTGTCAATGTCGGGGAAATCATCTTCTTTTCCAGAAACCTCCTTTGTTCCTGAAACTGTTTCTGTTTCCGGTAAATCCTCTGCTGGTAAATCCTTACCTTGTAACTCCCCGTTGAGTTTACCGCAGAAAATATCCGCTTCCTCTGGTGCAGCGAATGTCGGCACTGTGCCATCGCCCGCCATATAATAATCCTGTGTTTTGTTATCCCATACCGCATAAGGCTCTGTAAAGGCATCTGTTGTTTCCGTAACTGTAAAGCGTTCTGCTGTTTCCGGCTCCAGTTCTTCAGATAAATTTTCCGGCTCTGGTTTTGGAGTTTCCTCCGCAGCTTTTTCTTCCTTCTGCTGTTCCGGCTCATTCTCGTAACGTGCCGCATATTTCTGTGCTTCCTTCAGCAGAGCGTCCATCTCCACCGCTTTTTCTGTATTGCCGCCTAATGACTGCATCAGGACATAATCGGCGGCTTCTAAAAATAAAGCGTCATAAACCGCTTTTCCCTCTAACCGCCTGTCAGCGTCCTCAATGGCAACCGCCCCGGTGTCCTCATTCCAGCCGACCACATCTTTCATGGACAGCGCACCACAGATTTTTACCACAGCGGACATCTCCGCAATCCTTTCCGCAAGCGCCCTGTCGCTTTCTCCTGCTTCATGCTGTGCTTCGGGCTTTTGGGCATCCTGCCCGGAAGTTTCTCCTTCCGGTTCTGGTATTTGAGCTTTGTCCGGCTCCCTGTCACGCTCTATGTACCGCCTTGCCTGGTTGGTAAAACCGTCCAGCACAGCCGGGTGGGAAGTGACGATATAATCCCTTGTCTGCCAGTCTGCATCGGGCATGAGCGATTTTGCCCATTCCTTATTATCCGGGGAAAAACGCCCGTCATGGGATAAGTGCATGATTGTGTTGGCAAGGACAAGTTCTACACGTTCCTTCCCATACTGCCTGATAACGCCCTCGGCGGTATCCCCCGGAAGTGTATAACCGTCAAATTTTTCTGCAATCGCCTGTTCTATGGCATTTTTGCACTCCACCCGGATACCATGCTCCAGTTTTTCCTGCTCCCGGCGCATGGCTTCCTCCGCCTGCTCTTTTTTATACTGTGCATAGGCTTCCTTACCCTTTGGCGAAAGGTATTTATCCGCTTTTACAAGCTCGCTGATACGCTTCTCCACCACATTCCACTTCAAAAGGACTTTTGCGTAAGGATCGCCTATCGTGCCTTTCTGTAACTTGATTCCCCTTGAATCGTGCCAGTCATCGCTCCGGTCTGAACCGATTAAGGCGGGTAAACTGCCGCCCGTTCCATATTCATTTTTAAGGAAGGCAATATTATCTTTTTTGTCATGCCCTTCCATGAAATACTCATAAATGCGGAAATGCCCGTTATGAAAGCCGCTGCCCCCTGTCAGGCGGGCATCTATCTCGTCCTGTGTGATAAAATCCTCATGCAAGACCTCCAAACTGTCCTGTACCGGGTACTCTTTCTTCTCCGTACTTAAATCCGCTATCTCTGAAAGCAGATGCTCCGGTCTTTTCACATACCGCCATTTTATCTGCTTTTCCCCGGATTCAAGCTGTTCTTTCGCTTTGGAAAGCTCCCCGGAAACAACGTCCCTCCCCTCCTGCGTGGATAAAAGCTCACAAAGGTTCGTGATACTTTCCGGGTGGTTATAGTTCTTTATGGGTATGTTCTCCGGCACTTCCCCGATACCGTCCCGGAAGAAATTGAACAGGTCATTTGACACCCTCTGCCGCTCCACTGCGTCCACAAGGAACACTTCGTTTGCGCCCATGTAAGTGCCATTCTCCACCATAGACCGGATAATGCCCTCTACTTCCTGCCAGTTCATCACAGCAACCGGATTTTCCTTTGCGGACATTCCGTAGCCGATACTCATGCCGGATTCACTGAACCAGACAGAAACGGGATTGTTCCCAAAATCAAAACCTTTCCCGGTAGTCCGGTATTCGTTTTTCAAAAACTCCGCCATTTCCTCCGGTGTCCTCCCCTGCTGGTACTTGGCATAAATACGGCTTCTGTTATTATCCCGTCCGCCGCCTGTACGCAGAATGGCTTCAAGCTGTTCTTTTGGCAGGGAAAAAGCGGCGGGCATGATGTATTTCTCTCCTGCCTGCGCCGCTTCTATTGTGCCGATCTGTTCCTCTATCGTAGGGAATAAGCTAAGCTGCTGGTAAACTTCTGTTTCCTTTGGCTCTGGTTCTTCCCACTGCGGTATCTGCCCCTCTTTCAGATACTCATTTTTTTCCATGTAAAAGGCGATGCTGTCCCTGACCATATCCCATGAAAGGCTGGCTTTCTCTTTCCAGTTCGGGTGGCTTCCACTCCAGAGCGTCAGACCATTTTCATCCGCCTTATATCCGGCACGTTCCTTGCCCACATAAAATTCCGTATATTCCCCATGCCTGTAACTGTTCTTGATATATTCCGTCTGCTTGCCCTTATCCGGCTCAAAAAGCATTACCCCGGCTATCTCAGGGCATTTATGCTCCATAAACTCGTCAAACTGCAAAATGCCTTTTTCTATTTTTGCCCAGTGCCTGTTGATGATTTCTTCCCCGGATAAAGGAAAGCCGGATAATGTGATTTCTCCACTATCCGGCTCCTGCAATTCCATATGTTCAGTTGTGTCTTTACTATTTACAGGCTGTACACCAGCTCCGTCAGCACGATCTCCTCCGCCGACTGCCTGATGCTGTTCATCTTCTGCACCCATAGCATCTGGTTCTCTGCCTTGAGTTTCTCCGTCACTCCCTCCTGCTTCATCATCTGCCCGGTCAGCAGCTCCATCCTCTGCTCTGCCTGTTCCTGAATGGTCAGAAGATGCTCTTTCAGCTTCCCTTTCAGCAGAAGTCCGGTGTAGATTCCCTTCTTGTGTTCCTGTAAGTAATTCTTCCTCATCAGTCCGTATTTCGTCAGTGTCCCTTCCGGCTGCTCGTCCATCTGTAACATCGGTATCAGATAATCCCCGTTTTTCTCGTAGGTCAGATTCATCATTATTTCCCCTTTCCCCGGCATTTCCGGTCTGTGTGGCTGGTTGTACGTCCTGCGTTTCGCTTTTACGCTTTAAAGCATTATAGCGTGTGCCAGCGGTATTTGCAAGTCCTTTTTCAACTATATTTTTCGACGCTTCATTTCTGGCATACGCCCCGATTGCTTTCCCGATTTCCATAAGGACAGGCTTGGATAAATCGGATATGCTGTCCCCGATATGCGACAGGGTTTCCACCGTATTAAATTCATGGATATAAGGGAACTGGATTTCCTTCGCCAGCTCCGCATCATCCATGCCGCACCGCTTTAAGACCATATAAGCGATACTGTCCGCCAGCGTTTCCCGGACACGCACAGCAATATTCAGTTCGTCCAGTTCCTCCAGAAAACTTCCCTCTTTCAGATATTCCATATCTGAAGCAAGCTCCCCGTAACAATCCTGTGCAATCCGGGCGGCAATCTCCCTGATCCTGTCCGTAAATCCGGCTTCTTTGCTGGTTTCCCCGTAAATCCCTTCCAGACGGTCAAGCACCGCTTCCTGATGTTCCTCCTTCATTTCCCATAGCTGCGGGAAACGCCCGATACGCCTTGCCTTATGCACATCCGATATGTCAAAGACATACCGCAGTCCGGTGTAAGGACTCCCTTCTTCATCAATCAGGGCAATACCCTTTGCCCCTTTGTTTACCCAACAGTGCATTTTTTCATTCCATATCTCTATGGAAGCGCAGGCTGTCGCATCCGGTCTTTGGGCATAGATAAGGAGCTGGTCTTTGAACGGGTATTTGTAAAGCCTTGATGCTGTGTTCAGATATTTCTTCCAGCTTTCTTCATTCCTCGCCACTTCCTTCGATGTTTCTGCGGAAAGTGCGGAAATTAAGTCATATTTTCTCATGGTAAACCTCCATTTCCTGTTTATTGTTTTTGGGCAATAAAAAAGGCGGCTATGGTTCATTCATAAGCCATTGCCACCAGTGACGGTAAACTTTATTCAATTTTTCTGCTCCTTTCCCATTTCATTTTTATACAAGAAAAGCACTTAAGATTTCTCCTAAGCACCCTTCTGTCTTTACTCCATTTTCCTAAAAAATCTTATGAATTATACGCTTTATTGCATCGTGTGAAATGCCCGTATTATCCAAAATCATAACATATATCATGCATCTAGCTAATTGATATGTATAAGCGTGAATATCATCTAAGTCCTTCGGGTGTCCATGCCCTATTTCATTTCTCATCTTGGAAAATATCTGACCTAAATTGATGTTTCCTTCAAGGCTTATTTTCATTCGCTGTGCTAACATTTTCTTATAATCACTTAAAATGTCTGTGTATTTTTTCAAAACATTATTAAATTGTTCTTCCAAAGAAAAATCAATTTTATCAAGATCATCTAATATTTTTTTCGCATATTTTCCAATTTTATCTTTCTTTTTTCTTGATGTTTGCTGTTCGCTTAATTCTTCAGCAGCACCTTGAAAGCCTTTTTTAATATGCTCTAATAGCTCCCCTCTTAAAATATCAGTTTCATCCTGATCCACTAATTTACACGACTCGTTAATAACCACATCATTTGCCAACTGTTTTATTTGCTGGAACTCTGGACTAATTTCCGTTTTTGTTTCCTGTGTACGGTCATATTCACCTTCAAAACTTAAAGCACATTCCAGAAAACTCGTATGGCTTACTTCCTTATATTCCCTATCATTATCTGGAACAAACAGCTCATCCGAAGTATCTCTTTGACGCCTCTCTGCAATATATTGAAAAAGTTCTCCGAATTTGTCACCAATATCTCTCGTAAGAATTGTATTTATATCTATATTTGTATACTCACCTCTATCTATTGTTTTGAAATGAACAACTCCCGTTTTTTCAAATTTTTTATCTTCATTTCTCTTATAAATCTTAATTTCATCAAATTTAATATTACGTCGGAAACTCAAAAATTTCATAAAGTCAAATACCCATAAATAGCACTCTGGTATTATTTCAATTCCAACCGATTCTTTAAAATCAATACAAAATCGTGGTGTGCAAGTACCTATATTACGTTCTCCCCATCTATCATTATAATAAATAGCATAGTCAATTCCTACCTCACATAAAATCCCGTTGACTTTCACCGGGTATTTTGTATTTATTTCATCCCAATATCTAGGTTCTTTTGCATAGGCACGTTTATTCCAATCTATTCCGTCATCAATCCGCTTCATCACATTTGCGCTACCACCCGCAAATACATCTATCGGTTTCCCGGTAAACATGATTCTGTCAAATCTCGAAAGATCGTCTGGCGGATTATTACTGCTTGAATAGACGTATCCTTTACATGAAAGGCTTCGCCCATTATATATACATCCAAACATTTTAAAATAGCGATTGTTAAAAAGATACCCCTCAACAATATCCTTTTCTATTATTTCATTCTGCAAACGCAAAAAATATTCTTCATCTACTATAACTCTAAAATTCTCATGATTCTCTGAAATAAAACGAATTTCGTTTTCCGCAAGACCATTCAAATATCCTTCTAACATATATCCTCCCATACTTACTATATCTCTTTCCAATTAGCATATCATGAGAATTATATCATTCTATCAGTTGTAACTCAATTTTTTCTTGTAATTTCTCACATTATAGTTGCAGGATACTTAATGTATCCCGCAACCTATTTCCTGTTAATTACCAGCATTACTCATAAAAGCCATGTTCCTCAATGCCTTTTTCCAGAATGGTATGTATCAGTTCCTCCAGTTCCACATCGTTAATCTCGCTGACTACAATCAGCTTTGCAAGGGTATCCTTCTGAACAGATATGGCATACTGTTCCTCATCGGCACGAAGCTCATGGACACAGATGCCAAGTCCGTCCGCAATCCTGCATACCACGCCAAGCTCCGGCTCTCTGATGCCTGCCAGAATATCCATGATTGTCCTCTCCGACACTCCTGACATTCTGGAAAGCTCCATAATGCTGATTTCTTCCTCTTTCATCACATTTAATAACTTATCTCCTGTTGTAAACATATTTTTTCCTCCCTCTATTTTTTCTTCCCGCCGGAAGATTTCTTTTTCGGAAATTCCATAATAAACTTAAACTGTACCCCGGTTTTTTCTTCCCCGTCTTTGGTGTAGTGGTATTCCTCTGTTCCACTCGGAATAATATAGGCATCGTAAGTCTTGCCTGCCTTGCTCTTTAATCCTTTTAACAGGATTTTCTTTCCGGCAAGCATATCCTTTACCTGTGCATCGGTAAGCGAAACGCCCATAACCCGGCTCACATTCATGCCGCATTTATTCATGCAGTATGCACCGTATTTTCCTTTTACCACCTGACCGCCGCAGTTCGGGCACGTTCCAAGCGCTTCCTGTCCCTGTGCGAACATCTTTTTCTGTTCATCACTGACCTCATGGTAGGTGTGTATCAGCTCCGACACCATGTTTTCAATCTCCGCCATGAAATCCTCCATTGGAAGCTCCCCTTTCGCTACCAGTGTCAAGGCATTTTCCCAATCAGCAGTAAGTTTTGGGGATTTCACAACATCCGGCAGGACTGTAATCAACTTCAGCCCGTCCTCAGTAGGTATGATCTGTTTTTTCTCACGCTTTACAAAACCGTCTTTTACCAGTTTTTCAATGATGTCCGCCCTTGTCGCAGGCGTACCCAAGCCTTTCCGCTCCACATCATCGCCCATATCTTCCGCCCCGGCACGTTCCATTGCAGATAGTAATAAATCTTCTGTAAAGTGTTTCGGCGGGGAAGTGAAATGCTCGCTGATTTTCGTCTGCACACCGTCAAATGCCTGTCCCTCCGACAGTTCTGGCAGCTTCTTTTCCTCTTTTTCTTCCTCCTGATTCCCGGAGATTTTAAAGGAACGCTTAAAGGCATCTTCAAAAGACTTCCACCCGTTATGCGTGACAGACTTCCCGGAAACCGCAAAAGTGTGTCCATTACAGGAAAACTCTGCCCTGACTGTTTCATATAAGTGTTTCTCTCCGGTAGCGCATAAAAGGCGGTTTGCAACCAAAGATAAGATTTTACGCTCCGTTTCCGGCAATGCCGCAAGGTCAGCTCCGGCGATCTCCATTGTGGGGATAATCGCATGGTGGTCTGTCACTTTTCTGCTGTCCAGCACCCTTTTTATATCCGGGTTGAAAATCACATTTTCCTCAAACATCAGGGAACGGAACACCGCTTCGATTACACCCTCTGCGGTCTGCCCCATATCATCGGATAAGAACTGGCTGTCCGTCCTCGGATATGTGGCTAACTTTTTCTCATAAAGGCTCTGTGTGTACTCTAAGGTCTGCTTTGCGGTAAACCCAAACAGGCGGTTCGCATCACGCTGGAGCGTGGTAAGGTCATAGAGTTTCGGCGGCGCAACTGTTTTTTCTTCCTTTAAAACAGATGTAACAAGAGCCTGTCCGTTCCGACAGGCTCCCACAATTTCATCTGCTTTCTCTTTATCATCAATGCGACTGGTGGCGGCATCCATCCCATCCATCAGGATATGCGCCATGTAATATTTTTCCTTCCGGAAATTCATAATCTTTGCTTCCCTGTCCACCAGCATCGCAAGGGTGGGTGTCTGCACCCTGCCCACCTTCAGGACTTTCCCGCCATACAAAACAGTAAACAGCCTTGTACCATTGATGCCCACAAGCCAGTCCGCTTCCTGCCTGCACAGTGCAGAATGGTACAGGTTATCGTAAGCACTCCCCGGCTGCAAATTCTCAAACCCTTCCCGGATTGCGCTTTCCTCCATTGAAGAAATCCACAAGCGTTTAATCGGCTTGTCACAGCCTGCCATTTCATACACAAGACGGAAGATAAGCTCCCCCTCACGCCCTGCGTCCGTCGCACAAACCACAGCTTCCACATCTTCCCTGTGCATCAACTGGCAAAGCACATCATACTGTGCTTTCGTATCTGCCTTAACCTCATACTGCCAGTTCTCCGGCTTTACGGGAAGGCTCTCATATGTCCATTTCTTCCACTGTTCCCCATAGCTTTCCGGCTGTGCCAGTTCCACCAGATGCCCCACGCACCAGCTCACAAGATAACCGTTCCCTTCCATATATCCGTCTTTGCTTTCCGATGCCCCGATTACTTCTGCGATGCTCTTTGCAACGCTCGGTTTTTCTGCTATCACTAACTGCATTTTTCTTTTCCTCCTGTCAAATCAATGTCACTTTCCACTTCATTTCCCCATACATCAAACCCGTCCGTTTTTCTCCGGGCAAAAAGCTCGATTTTGGGTACACCGCCCATGAGCCGCTTAATGCGCTCATGGACTTCTTCCGGTTTCCGGCTGTGTTCCTCGATATGGGACACAACCACCTGATGCACTCCTGCATGGACACGTTTCGGTCTGCCCCTTGTTGCCAGTATGCAAAGCTCCACATTGCTGCGTGTCCAGTATCCCATACCCCAAAAAAGCGATTCACTCTTTTTATTCTGTTTTACCCACACAAATGCCACTGTCTTATAGGCAAATCCCCATGCCTTTATCACTTCCAGACCTTCCAAAAGGCAGGGGAGTGTCACCCAAAGGAATAAGGCACAGTCCTTATCTGCAATATCAGATACCGGAAGCGCCTTAATATCTTCGGTATTCATGGTGGGATAGTGGCTCTCTGCGCTTCTTCCCGCACCTTTTTTGGAATATACTTTATAATGCCAGGGCGGATCTGCCAGAATTACCCCATATTTCTTCTTTCCCATACAGCAGGCTACTCCTCCCCGTTATCGTCAAAGAAATCATCTTCACTGTCCTTTTCTTCTTCCTCATCGTCGTATTCTTCTTCCTCGTCCTCCTCATCATCGTCCTCGTCAAGAAATTCCTCTTTCTTTTTCCAGACTACTTTGAAATAGTAACCGCCGCCAATGGCGATAACTGCCACAATCCCAAGAATAATATAAGTTGCCATCGGGTTTTCTTCTGTTTTCTCCGGCTCTGGTTCAGGTTCTTCGGTGCTTTCTTCCTCCCCGCCCTCTGTCGGTTCTTCCGCAGGTTCCTCCACCGTTTCCTGTTCCCCATTATTATTAGGCAGTGCGCCCTCCGTCACAGGGATTGCAGACTCCAGCGCAGCGGAATTTTTCGGTAAGGTTTCACTGTTGTCCGCTGTCACGTTCAGAAGGTCATTTTCCGTAACTTCCGTCAGAAAGTACACCATTTCTTCCTCCCCGTCCCGGTCAATGATAAGGTAAAACACTTTTTCCGATGCGGTCTGGATTGTATAAAATTCCTTCCCTGTTTTGCTTTTTTCCTTCTCCCCGGATTCTTCCTTTTTCTCCGATGCCGCCGCTTCCGCCATTGCCTGTTTTTTCTGTTCCGCAGGGCTTAATTCTGATACAGTGTTCCCGTCACTGTCCGTTTTGGTATGCTCCGTTACCTGTGCAGTGGCAGAGGAAGGCTTCGTTGCCTGTGCATTGACGGGGAGCTGCTCTGCCGGGTTCTTCTCACTGCTGTCCTCTTTTTCCGGATCGGTGTAATAAGGATTTGCGGTCTTATAGACCTCTGACATATTCCCGGCATTGTCCATAGCGGAAATCGTAAAATACTGATACCCTACGTCAAACTGCTGCAGACGGATATTTAAGACACCGTTTGTAAGTTCAGTAAACTCATACCCATTCACATACACCGCCTTGATGCCGGAATCCGTATCATGCGCCTGTACGCTTAACAGACCGTTACTGACCGCAGCGTTTAAGGTAGGCTTCGTGAAATCAAAGCACTTAATGTAGCGGTTCTTCTCATAGGTTTTGCCCCTCTGGTCTGTCACAAGCACATAGACGGTGGTATTTTCCGAAATCTCCACATACATATCCTCTGTAATGTCCGTCCAGCTCCCATTTTGTGCGATTTTTGCCTGCACCGTCTTTATGGTAAAGTTGCCGGAATGTGCCACATCTTCTATGGAGATATGTACCTTTGTGGTATCATTGTGCCAGCCGGACGGAGTGGAGATTGTGATTTTTACATTTGGGTTCACATATCCGCATTGGGTGTAATCCTCCTTGCAGACTTCACAATCCTTATCAAAAGAATACTGTGTGCATTTTTCTTTACAGGTACATTCCGGCTTTGGCACTTCATTCCCGGATACCGTACCGCCCTCCGTTTCTTCGTTGCTGCCATCGGACTCGCTTTCTGTTTCCCCGGCTTCATCTTCCCCGGTTTCAGTGTTTTCCTCTGTTCCGGTGCTTTCCTCTGTTTCCCCTTCAGTGCTGCTTTCCTCCGCATAGGCATCTACCGTATTCCCGCTGTTCGCTATAAACGCCCCAATGGGCATACAGAACAATAATGCCGATAACAGCAGCGATGCCGCTGCCCTAACTGATAACTTTTTCTTCATTTCCTGCCATCTCCTTTGCGTTTTCTTTTTCTTCCAATAACTTCAAAATCTCGTCCTCGCTGAATTTAATGAGTAATTGCAGCTTCTCGGACGAGATTTTATGCTTTTCGATAATATCCATTTTTTCGGCTCTTTCCGCCATGCGTTTCTGTTCTTCCAAGTCCTTCTGCTTCGCCTGCAATGTTTCAAGCTGCGCCCGCACTTTGGAAAGTTCCTTCTCAATGCGTTCCTTTGTCATAAATGCCTCCTTAATTTAACCTGCCGAAACTGTAAAAATGGCTCTGCCAGTACGGGGAATTGATGCTTGCGTAACTGATCGGATCGCCGCAGTGTATCATTGTACCATTGCCGCAGTAAATCCCCACATGGCTCACCGCCCCGGCTGAATTGTAAGTCCCGGTAAAGAATATAATATCCCCTGCCTTTGCGTCCGATGCGGAAACAGGCGTACACTGGTCATAAATCCCCTGTGCGGTGGTTCGTGGAAGGTTATGTACTCCGCTGTTGGTAAATACCCAGCAGATAAAACCGGAACAGTCAAAACTTGTGGAAGGACTTGAACCGCCCCACACATACGGAAATCCTAAATATTTAGCGGCTTCCTCCATAAGAGCCTGCACCGATGCGTCATCGTAGGCATCCGGCGGTATGGCGTTCCCCGGCAGTCCGCCCGGTGTTTCCCCGTACAAAGTGCCTTCGCCCACATCAAAATAAAACAACGGGTTGTAATACTCCCCGTTATATAAACATTCGATATGCAAATGGCTTCCTGTGCTGCTCCCGGTATTGCCTGTTGTGCCAATGACTGCCCCTTTTTCCACTGTCTGCCCCGCACTCACGTTTAAGCTGTCCATGTGGGCATACTTGGTTGTATAACCGTCTATCTCAATCGCCACATAATTCCCGTAGTGGCTGTCGTATGCCGCCGCTGTCACCGTACCGTCATGCGCCGCATATACGGTTGTGCCTGTCGGGACTGCTATATCCACGCCCCGGTGAAATTCCTCATTCCCTGTGACTTCGTTTTTCCGGTATCCGTAATAGCTTGACACATAGTAATACCAATAGAGGTTAAGCGGCGAAGCGAACTCCTGAAGCAGCCCGTTCGTTTCCCGGTACATGGCAAAAATCTCCGCCTGTTCGGTATCCATTTTCCCGGAAACAATATTCTCAAGCGGTATGACCGTAAGTGTCACTCTGAGGATACTGACCTCATATTCTTCCTCGCTTTCCTCCCCGGTGTCGGGATCAGTGACCGTCCTTGTCCTCGTTTCCGTATCCGGCGTAAGCGTCAATGTGTACATTTCATCAAAAAGCGCCTGTACCTCGCTTTCCACTCCGCCTGCGGTAAACTCTGTATGTACTGCGGATAAATAACTAATCAGCGTGAACGGGTTATGCCCGATCTCTCCAAGATTGTAAGAATATTCATCATACCCCGGATTGTCTGTTTCCACCCGGTCAATCTCATTCTGCAAATCAAGCTCCAGACGGGTAAACTGTAAATCGGCGGCGTCAATCTCCTTTGGCTTGCTTAAATAACTTGCCGCTAAAATCGTAGACTGCGTATCCGCAAACATCGCCCCGCAGGACGATACGGAAACTATAATCATCATAAGGAGCAGAGCCATGATGCCCACCGTCACAAGCAAGCCCGCATTTTTACGGGCAAACTCCTGTAACTTCCTTGCCACAGTGACCGCACCGTTTTTCGTCTTTTCAAACGCCTGCTCCGCTGCCTTAGATGCCGCCGCTTTCTTCCTCGCTTTCATGTATTCCCGCTTGATGCGCTGTTTCTGCAATCGCTTCTGCAATGCTTTTTTCTGCATCTGCGGGTTTTCCTCCAGAAACTTCTGGTACTGGAAATTGACTTCCTTTTTAAACTGCTTCTTTTCCAGCTTTGCCACCTTCACCCGCTGTTTCTGCCCTTTTCCTTTTATCTGCCTTTTGACGAAAGAAAACAGTTCTTCCCCTTTCTGTTCCGATTTGTGTGCGCCCTCCACCGCTGAATTTTCTTTCTCCGCTTCAGCAATCTTCCCATGCACAAAATTCCGGCTCTCATTCCGCATCCGGCACATGGTAGTTTTGGGTATGCCCTCCTGCCTGAAGGGTTTTTCCTTATCCAGAGGGACAACCACATATTTTCCCTTCCCGCTTTTCTCGTCAAATACTCTCTGCAAAGTGTATTCCCTTGTCTTTGGCAGCTTTGCCCTTGCCTTCTGTACCTTCTTCCCGGCTTTTTCTGCCTGCCGCTGTTTTTTTTGCAGCTTTTTACTGCCCGTAAAATCAGAACCGCCATCCTCCTGAAAGGCATTTCCCGTATTCTCCGTAAAAACATCTTCCGCAAAGGTACTATTTTTTGTGTTTTCCCTGCCCCGGTGTTCCTTCTGCACCCGTTTTTTGTGGTATTTCCCTTTTTCCTGCGACTGCCTGTAAGTATCCCTCCGGTGGTAATCTTCCGTATCCGGCTGTTTTTTCTCCATTTCCTCCGGCTGGCTGAAATTGTTCTGCCCGGTAAAAGCATTATTTTCCTTTCCAAAACCAGACTTTTCTTCCTGCCCTGACTTTTGGACTTTTTGTCCAAAAGTTTCCTGATGCGCCTGCATACTCTTTTCCGTCTGCCTTTTCCCGGCTGAACCATGCCCCGGCTTCCCGGCATTGGCATCCCTCGGCTGATAGGCAGCATTGCCGCCACCTTTAAAAGCACTGCCAGCTCCTTTACGGAACTCTGCATTTACTTCTTTACGGCAGGCGGTATCCTGTTTTTTCTTTTCTTTCTTTTCTGCCATTAACTTTCCTCATCTTCCTTCGTTACCGATTCCTCCGGTTTTGTGTTCATAATCGCAAATGTTTTTGTATCAGCCGGATACTTATCCACGAATGGGATTACCACATTGTCAAACAGTATCAGACCACTTCCCGGCTCGGAATTGGTAACGTGCATGAGCTGTTTTTCCGACAGCCCCAGCTTGTCCGCCAGAATATGCTGGTCTTTGGCGTTCTGGTTTAACAGGTACACAAAATCGCTGTTCCCCAAGATGCCCTCGATTTCCTCCGATTTCAGAAAATCGCCCACATTCTGCGTCAAGCCTGTCGGTATCCCGCCCCATTTCCTGAAACGCTTCCAAATCTCCACCGAATAGATAGCTGTCTGCTTTTCCTTCAAAAGCAAATGGAACTCGTCACAGTAGTATCTTGTGGCAACTTTGCGCTCCCGGTTCTGCGACACCCTGTTCCAGACTGCATCCTGTACAATCAACATTCCAATCTCTTTTAACTGGTTTCCCAAGTCACGAATGTCAAAACACATGATCCGGTTGTGTGCGTCCACGTTAGTCCTATGGTTAAAATAATTCTGTGAGCCATGCACATACAGCACAAGGCTGTTTGCAATCCTGACCGCTTTCTGCTTCGCTTCCCTCTGCATTTCCGGCGCAACGTCCCTCGGCTCATACTTTAACAGCGCATTATACAAATCTTCCAGTATGGGCATATTCTCCGGTTTTGGTTCTGCAAAATATCTGTCATAGATATGCTTGATACAGGTGTCAATGATGCCCTTCTCATCATTCTCAAGACCGTTTTTCCCTCCGGCAATCAAATCACACAGCGTAATCAGGAAATCGCTCTTTAATTTCAATGCTTCCTTATCCCCTTTGTGGGAAAGCTGAATATCCATCGGATTTAAGAAGTCCTTTGAATTGGTGGAAAGCTTTACCACCTGACCATGAAGCGCCTGAACCAATGGAAAATACTCGCCCTCCGGATCGCAGATAATAATATCGTCCTTCGTGATAAGGAAACAGGATAAAATCTCACGCTTTGCACTGAATGATTTACCACTGCCGGGTGTACCTAAAATTACACCGTTGGGTGTACGGAGCCTTTTCCGGTCTGCCATAATCATATTGTTTGAAAGTGCGTTCAGACCGTAATAAATAGCCGGTGCGGGCATGAAAAGCTCCTGTGTGCAGAACGGTACAAGGACAGCGGCGCTTTTTGTGGTAAGGTTTCTTTCAATCCCCACATCGTTACAGCCAATCGGCGCACTTGCCATTAACCCCTGTTCCTGTAAATACTGCAAACACCGCAGATTACAGTTTGCCTGCTGGATAATGCCGGACACCCTCTGCGTGAGGTTTTCAAGCTCCCTCTTTGTCCTCCCGTAACAGGTAATGAGAAATGTCATCTTGATAAGTTTCTGGTTGCTTGTGTTCAGATCGTCTAAAAGCTCCAGCGTGTCCTTCTCATACGTCACGATGTCCGTAGGAAGAATATCCATATCGTAGCCGCTCCGGACTGCTTTCTTCTGTTCCTCAATCTTCATTTTCTGAATGTCGGTGAGCGCACGTTTTATCATCTTGATTGCTTCCACCGGATCAATGGTCTGCATGTGCATGGTAAGGGTAAGGTTGTCATCAATATCCAGCAGCTTCTTAATCATCTCGTCCGTAAACTTCGGCGCAATCATATCAAGATAGGACACGCTCCCGTAAATGCTGCCGGACTTAAAGCGGCTCGGATAGCGGAAATCAAACCCCGGCGGCGCAATATAATCTTTGACCGACTTCCCGGACTCTGACAGTTCCTTAAAGGAAAAACGGAAAGGCTCCATCGTACCCTGATTAAAATATTCATGTAAAATACGGAGCCTTTCCTTCCCGTCAAGACCTCTGGCATTTGTGCCGATGTTGTTTAAATTGTGTACTACATCTTTCTCAATATTGTTTAATTTGCTCCTTGCTTCTTTGATGCCAGTGCTTTCCACGCCAAAAATAATGTATTTTGATTTGATGATGCCATTGTTGCCTTTTGCCGACTGGTGCTTTAACATCTGTGTGTATTCCTCACGAATATCGTTAAAATCATCGTCCTGCAGGGGAGTGTCGAACTGCTCCGCAAGAGCCTGCTCGCTGACCTGCCTGTTGAATAAGAACAACTGGAATCTTATGGACGGATCAAAATAGTTAATCAGCTTGCTGTATTCCTCCAAAATATCAGCCTGATCCTCCACCTCCAGCAAGTCATAGTTAATATCAAAAAATTCCACCATTTTTGTATAATAAGTGTCTGCCACCTGACAGATACCGTCCCTGTACATTTTTTTGAATGTAATGGTTTTCTGTGCGGTATCCGGCTTTGCCTGCTCCCGGCTGTTCCCGGCAAGGATACGTTTAAGCTCCGCTAACCGCTTCTTTTCGGAAAAAGTAAGCCCCTCCTTTTCCGGCGTCTGTCTATCTTTCTGCGGCTTTGGCTTTCCCACTGCCGCCTTTTGCTGAGGATTTTTTAAAAGCCTTTTCTTCAAGGAAACATACCTCCTTCCTGATTTTTTCCCGTTCCTCCAACTGCTCGTAGAGGTTTTCCGATTTATACGGTCTGATTCCCGGCGTGAGTACCTTTTGCCGGAGCATGAAGTATAAAATCTTCTCTGCCGGGAAACCGTCTTTTTCATACATTGCCAAAAAGAAGAATGGCAGCATTGCGCCCACCATGATAAGCGCTGCCCCCTGTGTGCCTAATACCCCTTTTGTGAGGAAATATAAAGGAACACCCACAAGGGCAGCTCCTGAAAAGCAGATAATCTGCCTTTTGGTAAGGTTCAATGCTACTTTTGTCTTGATTCCACTCAGGTCTTTTGGCACTGGTACTGAAATTGCCATAAATTTTGCTCCTTTCGTGGGCAATGCCCGCCAAGCACAGCCTTTTGTGCTTAGTGGGCATTGAAAATTGATTTGCTTAAAGAACCTGTCTTGAACAGACTGAAACACAGGATTACGGTATATGCCGCTACCGACCATAATGCGCTGTGCAGGTTACCCGCCACTGCGACACTGGCAACCAGCACCGCATAAATCGCCACGCACACCATGATGAAGAACCCCTGAAACGCAAGTGCGACAAGCCCTTTCAAATAATTCGTTCCGATTGTACCCCATTCCCGGTTGGTAACTGTCGCTGCCGGGATTGGCGCTACTGATACATAAAGGTATATTTCAATCATGCGCCCGTATAGAATGACGGTGATGAGGACGGACATGATTTTCATACACAGGCTGATTACCATAGTTTCAAGACCTAAACCGATCAGCTCCCCGATGCCCATTGTGTCAATCTGGCTGTTGAACATGGAAGTAAGCGCAGCTTCCACATCAAGGCTTGTGGAGCCTGATATGGAAGCTGCCGCCTGCGTCACTACATGGCTTCCAACGTCAAATACCGCCATGACAATATCAAAAGTCTTGGAAAGCAGCATGACAGCGATGCAAGCCTTGAATAAAAAACGGAAGAACAGGCTTGTATCAAAGTCATGCATGTTGTTCTTGTCTATCACCATTGTTATCAGCTCATAAATCAGCACGAAGCTGATGATCATCCCCGCTATGGGAACAATCACATTCTCCGACAATGTTTTTATCATGTTGAAAATGCCGGAGTTCCATGCGCTGGGCGTTGTGCTGACCTCCCCCGCAATCGTACCTACCTTGTCATTGACATCGGTAAACATGGTTTCGAGATTGGACAGCACCCACCCTTGCAGCATTTCCTTTATGAAATCAGTGATTTTGTCAATGATTCCTCCCATGAAGGGTTATCTCTTATGAGAACAGGCTGGAGAGCTGAGGAATCACCGTCTGCGCCACAATAATAATGCCGCCGCCACTCATAAGCTGTTTCATACCCAATTAGGTGTAAAACTCTGCTCGATGGCGGGCGGCGGCGTACAAAAAATCTA
>ERZ791919.690-NODE-690-length-34528-cov-45.652018_pt1 | contig 34528 bp, 23 predicted proteins | sample MGYA00510137_ERZ791919 | MGnify/ENA primary metagenome ERZ791919 (study PRJEB30046, sample SAMN00792059) | human gut metagenome | study: EMG produced TPA metagenomics assembly of the A metagenome-wide association study of gut microbiota in type 2...
CAATGGATTTTTGAGGAAATATTCTGCAGGTGTGTTCTTGGTCTTGCGGTCGGAATACTGCCGCAGGGACGAGATCTTACTGTCGGATTCGGTCATGAACTGCTTGAGCATGTCGTCGAAGGACTTGGTCTGCGGCGCGGAGGGCGCGGTGGACTGCGCCGGACGGCGGCGGTCATGGGCGGGGCGTTCGCCTCCCTGCTGCGGCCGGTCGGAGGACGGGCGCGGACGGTTATACTGCGGCTTGGACGGCGGCGCGACGGTGCGCTTGATGGAAAGGTTGATCTTTCCGTTTTCCGTGCCGATGACCATGACCTTGACCGTCTGACCCTCCGTCAGATGCTCATGGATGTCGTTGACATAGCTGTGTGCGATTTCCGAGATGTGAACCATACCCGTCGAACGGTCGGGAAGCAAGACAAACGCACCGAATTTGGTGATCTGCTTGACGGTACCCTCTACGACGGTTCCAACTGTAAGCTGCTCCATATATCCCCTCTGATCCCCCATTATGTACTTTGAGATCCCCTGCCCTGCCGTCCGCGTCCCATGGCGAGGGCGCTCGCCGAACGCTTCGGACATGCTCCGCAGAGTTTCCCTTTTAATCACCCACGTCGTGGAATACGACCTCTCCGTCGGTGACCATGCCCAGCTTATCGCGTGCAATGGCTTCGACGCCCTCGTCCGAATCGGCGGTGGCGATGGCCTCCTCAAGCTTGCCGTTTTTCTGCTCAACGGCCGTGATGCTGCTTGTGAGCGCGGCGGCCTCTGCGTTTTTGTCCGCGATCTGATTGCGGAGCGACACCAGCGTTACCACGGCGTAGACCACCACGATCAGAATGACCAGCTTCACCAGCAGCGATGACCTGACGAATTTCATGCTTCGCAGAACTCCTTTCCGGAATGCGCGCATTCCGTCTGCTTTTCATCTTATCGAATATTGTAAACCATTTTTTCACACTTGCAAAGAACTTTTTGAAAAAAATACGGGAAATTTTCAAAAATTTTTGTCCCGGCCAGAGCAAAAGCCGCAAAACCCGCCCGACAGCGCCCAGCGCCGCGTTCAGCGCGCGCAGAACGAACGGACTGAGGACGCGGAAATAGAGCGCCGCACCGAGCGCGATGGCGGGATAGAAGAACAGCCGCAGCCTCCCTCCGCCAACATAGAGCGCCAGCGCCAGCAGCCCCAGCAGCAGAAACAGCGCGTACAGCAGGTCCGCCGGGACGGTCAGCGCGGGGATGCGGCGTCTTGGCGCGCGGAGCAGATCGTAGACGACGCCGCACAAAAGCCCGAACAGCAGCGCCGCCGCGAACTGTGCCGCCTGCAGGCGCAGCGGAAGCTCCATCAGCCGAAGAGGCGCGCAAAAAAGCCGCCCGCCGGGACAGGATCCTCATAGCTCATGGAATCGATGCTGCCGTCCACGCCGACCTGTCCGCCCTCAAGCGAGAGCATTTGCAGATGCAGCCCCGTCCCGCGCACAATGAGCGTCCCGCGCGTGGTCGCCAGAACGATGGCGTTCTCGTCGAAGCTCTCCACCTCGAGCACACCCGTCATGCTCAGCCGGCTGCGCGCGTCGAGCGTCAGCCGGTGCGGCAGCTCCAGCTCCTGCTTCTGTCTGGGTTCCGTCATACGATCATCCTTTCCGTGTTCAGCGGCCCGCCGTCCGGCTCCGTGCCGTCCGCCAGACTCCGGCCGGGCTTCCCGGCGCAGCCGCGCCGTTTCTGCTTTCTGAAAAAACATATGCGGACAAGACCGGGCGTATGACAGTACACAGAAAAATCGCCCTGTGCCTTTTGGCACAGGGCGCTCAGTCCGTCAAAAGCCTCGCAGAGTTCCGCCGCGCACGGCGGAATATAATGTAGATTTGTTTTGTCCGGGGGCGTGTACCTCGGACAAAACACTTTACGTCCTGCAAGTGTGGAATTTGTGTGCCTGCGGCACACAAATTATGCGCGCAGCAGGACGCAAGCCTTTTCCAAGCCCAACCGAATAGGAATCCAGCGAAGCGATTCCTATTCGGAGAGGAGCAGCAACGCAGCGGATGAGGCCTGCCGCTTGCGGCGGGACGAAGGATGCGAAGTTTGCTGCGACGAAAAACCAGCGTAGCGTTTCCCGTTTGAGAACGTGTCAAAAACATCTTTTTGACACGTTCAGCCTTATGACCAGATAAACCAGCAGAACAGGTAGCCGACGAGGACAGCCAGCAGCGTGAACGGCACGCCGATGCGCAGGAACTCCTTCGTCTTGACCTCGTAGCCCGCCTTGCGCAGGATACCGATGGCCGCGATATTGGCCGAAGCGCCGATGGGCGTCAGGTTGCCGCCGAGCGTCGCGCCGACGAGCAGGCCGAAGTACAGCAGATGCGGAGCGCAGCCCATGCGGGAGGCGATCCCGGCCACAACGGGCAGCATCGTCGCCACATACGGGATATTATCGATGAACGCCGAGAACAGTACGGAGGCCCAGACGATCAGCGTATACATCAGGAACAGGTTGCTGCCGCCGAGATTGACGAGCAGCTGGCTGATATCGTCGATAATACCGTTGTAGGTCAGCGAGCCAATGACGATGAACAGACCCGCCAGCAGCAGAAGCGTCTGGAAATCGATCTCCGTAAGCGCGTTTTTGACCAGCTCGGCGTTCTTTTTGCAGACGAGCGTATAGATCATACCGATCACGAAAACGCCCATGCAGATGAAGCCGTTCGTGAGCGCCGGACGCTCCGGGATGAACGACGCCGCGATCAGCAGCACGACCGTACCCAGCAGCAGCACGCTCGGGACGCAGTCCTCGACCTTCGCAGGCTCGCCGACCGTGACGCGGCCGCGCTCCTTGCGGAAGAAGAACATAATGACCGGCACCGTCGCCAGCGCGCCCAGCTCGACCGCCCAGAAGATACCGGGCTTGCCGTCCATGAAAATGAAGTCCACGAAGTTCATATTCGCCGCGCCGCCGAGCATGATCGAGGTCGTGTCGCCGACGAGCGTCGCCGCGCCCTGAAGATTCGACGAAACGGCGATGCAGATGAGCAGCGGGACGGGGCTTGTGCCGAGCTTCGTGGCGATGGCCAGCGCCACCGGCGCGACCATCAGCACCGTCGCCACATTATCCACGAACGCGGAGATCAGGCCCGCAAACACGGACAGCGCCACCGCGACCCACATGATGTTGGGCGTCTTTTTCAGCAGCAGGTCGGCCATGCGCTCCGGCATTCTCGACGCGATGAACAGCGAGACCGTACCCATCGTTCCGGCCAGCATCATGAGCACGTTCCAGTCGATCTGACCGAACGCCTCTGCGGCTGGCAGCGCGCCGGAGACGATCATGATCGCCGCCGAGGCCAGCGCAACGATGTAGCGCCACTTCGGCAGCGCGATCATGGCGACATAGGTCGCGGCGAACAGCAGGATAACGAACAGTTTCATAGTCGGTAAACCCCTTACTTATTAAAATGCCTTTATACTGACGATGCGCGGAGGAAAAAGTTCCGTGCTTCCGGGAAAATTATTTGAAATTTTTCCGGCTCCCCATCGGCCAAAGCAGGCTGACGAGCAGCGCAATGGCGCAGATCACGCCGTACGGCACGAGCGACATACACAGGGCCGCCGCCGTCAGCGTCTTTGCGGCAAGGAACGAGACCCACGCTGCGCGGCGCTTCGACACCAGCAGCCAGATCCCCGCCGCGACCGTCAGCGTCTCGCCAATGCCCGCAAGCAGGAGCAGCGGAGCCGTGCGGACGATCATATCGAGCGTGTCGCGGACGATCTCTGCGTCGCCCATGATCTCGCTGAGCATGTCGTAATAAAGCTCCTGATTCTGAACGACGAGCTGCATACTGAACATCGACGTCGCCAGAAACGCCGATGCAATGACGCAGATGATGAACCACGCCGTCAGGCCGCCCTTCATATGTACGCCGTACCGGTCGCGCCAGACGCTGCCGCGGATGGGTCTCTGCGAATACGCATCCGGAGCCGGACGGAAGCCGGGCTCTGCGCCGACCGGCGCGGAATAGCGGTATGTATCATAGGTCTCCTGCGTATTGGACGGCTCGTCCCACGGGGCGCTGTAGTCCGGGTCGCCGCTGTCGTCCGCAGAGCGGCCGCGTCGGGGCGGCGTATAGCCCGCGCGGTTGGGCGTATCGTCAAAAATCGGCGCATAGCGCCCATTGCCGGAAGCGCTCGCTCCGTTTGCGGCATGGCCGGATGCATCCTGCTCCGGATTACGCGCAGGCGCAGTGTAGCGCTTGACGAGCGCGCCGCACTCCGGGCAGATCAACGTTTCATCGGAAACCTGCTTGCCGCAGTTATAGCATGTCTGCATATTCTGCCTCCTGTTCTTGTGTGTGTTTTTCTATTCTACGGAAAACGCGCCGGAAAGTCAATCGAAGAAAGTCCAAGCCCGCGCAAAAGGCCGGAGGGCCGCAAAAAAGAGCCTCCCCGAAGGGAGGCTCTCTCTTTTGCTTAGGACTTGGAAAGTCTCAATGAAGATTAGCCGTAGTAGTAAGCTGCGACAGCGGCGCCGTTCGCGTCGAAGATCAGGGAGACGTTCTTGCCATCGAGGTTGGTCTTGTTAACAGTGTTGTCACCGGAGACATTGAAGAACGCAACAACGGACAGATCAAGGATCGTCGGGTTGGTCTCAGTGCCGTACCAGTAAGTCGTGTTGTTAACAGGAGCAGCGTGCAGGGTGACAACATAGTTGTTGGTGCTTGCCAGCTCAACAGCGGTAGCCAGGCCGGAGACGTTCAGGGTGACCTTGTAAACGCCAGCGGGCTTGCCGTCGAAGACAGGCTTGGTGGAGGTGATAACACCGTCTTCCATGCCGTTCTCGCCAAGGACCTTCACAGCGTAGGTGTAGATGCCAACACCGGTGGAGGTGTCATAGCTGGGCTGACCGCCTGCGTAGTAGACCTGCTTGTAGGAGTTGATCGGCTGCGGGTTCAGGACGTAGACCAGAGCAACCTTGCCGCCCTTCATGACATACTGAATCTGAGTAGCAACCAGAGTTGCCGGGACATTCTCGTAGCCGGTGACGGAGGTGTAGGTAGCGTTGGGAGCATAGCCGTTCTGATACAGGAAGATGGTGTCCGCAGTGACCTCAAGGATCGGCATCTTCGGGTTGGCTGCATCGTAGATGAACTTGGAGCCCTTCACGATGATGGCGTTTCTGGTGAGGTACTTGTTGCCGCTGTTGTCAACACCCGGGATGGTCAGGTTGTAGCTGCCGTCCTCGTTGACAACGTAGTTGATCAGCTGGCAATAGTAGAATGCCTTGTAGTAGGCAGAGCCGGACCACTGATACTGGAAGCCGAGGCCCTCGAGCATATTGTCATCCAGACCAGCGATGAAGTCAGCAGCCTTGACAGCCTTGCCGTTGTCTTCATGCTCAACCGGGTAGTAAGCGGTGATCTTGTTGACAGTGATGTCAGTCTTCTCACCGGCCGGAGTCACAACAGTCGCGTAGACAGTTGCGTCGCCCTTCGCATAGTCGACGTACAGCTTGTCGAGCACAGCGTAGTTGACCGGAGCGTTGTACTTCGTGGTGCCGATGACGTTGCCATAGGAGTCATAGATGAAGGTGAAGGTATCCCAGCAATCCGCGACAGTGCGGTCAGCATCGTAAGCATACTTTGCAGCGACCGGAGTCTTGGTGCCGTTGACATACATGTTAGCAACAGCAGAGATGTTGTCGAGGCCGGTGAGCTTGGTCAGCTCGGTCTTGGCAGCAGTCATGCTCTTGATGTCGATAGCCATGTTCTTCACAACGCCCTGAACCAGAACGAAGTCGCCAATGGCGAAGTTCTCAGTCACAAAGCCGACGTTGGCGAGGGTCGCCATGGCAGCGCCGCCCTTGTAGTTCTCGTTGTTGGAACGAGTGTAGACAGTAGCGACGACGTAGCGCGGGGTCTGGACATGGTTTCTGCCGTCCTTGACTTCGTCCTTGACGTCAGTGACCTGAGCCAGATAGGTGTTGATGTGGACAATGCGATACTCAACAATCTTGGTGTCGGGAGCAGTGATCGCATAGATCTCGGTCAGCTGGCCCTGAGCACCGGTCTTGCTGCTGGTCTTGTCCTTGATGACTTCGTAGTCGGTAACGTACTTGCCAGTTGCCGTATCAAGCTTAGTCTTTTCAACGCCGTCGGTCCAGGAGGTAGCGCCCGGCTCAGCCAGATGCTCGGCCTTGTACGCCAGCTCAACGCCCAGATCGTCATAGACGGTGCAGCCATCGACCTCAGTCGTGTAGGTAGCGACGGGGGTGTCAACGTAGTTCGCGAGAACGACTTCCTTGCCGTGGTTGGGGTAGTCGTTCGGATAGAAGGACCACTTGTGGCCCGGACGGCCGAAGTGATCGACAGTCAGCTCGACGCGCAGGTTCCACTCGTTAGCCAGCAGCTTGCCGGTGAAGGTAGCCTTGGAGTCGCCGATGAAAGCAACACCCGGGGCGATGGTGACGACCTTGCCGTACTCAACAGTGGAAGTCTGCAGAGCGTTCAGCATGATCTGAGCGGCGTTGTCACGGGTCAGACCCTTGGTGTAGTCGAAATCATTGCCGATGCCGTTCAGCAGGCCGATTGCACGGGCAAGGTTTCTGGCTCTGACAGAGTAGCCGGTACCAACCAGGCCCTCTTCCTTGGCGTCGAAGCCGAGAACGACCAGGACCATCTTCAGGAACTGGACGCCGGTGACGTCAGCGTCAGGAGCGTACTTGTTGTTGCCAACGCCAGCGATGATGCCGGTGTGGTAGCAGTAAGAGATGAAGCTCTCTGCCCAGTGGCCGGCCTTCACATCGGTGAAGTTGACCGGAGCGTAAAGCTCCTTGATGTCGGTATCGCCATTGTCAAACATAGCGATGATCTTGGCAGCTTCTGCACGGGTGATCACACGGTTGGGCTTATATTCGCCATCCTTGTAGCCGTTCAGAACGCCGATTGCGGAGAGAACATCGACAGCCTCGGTATGGGTGACATCCTTGGCGTCTTTGAAGTCCGCAGTTGCTGCACTCGCAATGGTGGCAAAGCTCAGAATGGTAGCAATGGCCAGAACGAGAGCAAGAACCTTTTTGAAGTTCTTCATTGAGTTTTCCTCCTTGTAAATTTTAGTCGTTGTGTTCTCCGCTGCATAGCAGGCGCATGGCACAACTACTATCTGCCGGTATCATAATTCAAACCCTCCCAAAGGTCAAGAGCCCGGGAGGGTTTGTAATCTGATTGTAACAAAGCGGGGTTTATGTAACATTCGGGGACATGCCCGCGCGAAAGCGGAAAAACGCCGCGCGTTCCGGCCCTTCCGGCTTCAATGGCAGCACCGCGCAATTCGGCAGGCCGCCCTTCCGGCGAAACGGCAGCACCGCGCAATTCGGCAAGCAGATTTGGCGAGAGATTTTTTGTCAAGTCAAGGTTTGAAAAGCGCAGGAATACTTTGTGTATTTCAAGTTTTTCAAACCGCAGAATTGGCGGAAAAGATCCGCCAAAGCGCGCAGACGCAATTGCGCGGCGTTGCCTTAAATGTACTGCTGCGTGACGACGTCGATGATGCCGCGCGTGGTGATGCGCAGCGTCGGGATGACGGGCAGCGCCATGAAGCTCAGCGTCATGAACGGGTCGATGCCGTGGCCGACGCCCAGCGCGTGCGCGGCGTCCTTGGCGGCCTCGAGCTTTTCATTGACCTCGACCAGCGGCGAGTCGCTCATGATACCGGCCAGCTCCAGCACCAGCTCGCTCTTTACCTGCTCGTTCTCCGTCACGACAATACCGCCGTGATTCTCCACGATGCGGTTGACCGCAAAGGCCATATCCTTCGAGTTCGTGCCGACGACGATGATGTTATGCGAGTCGTGGGAGATCGACGTTGCGACCGCGCCGGATTTCAGGCCGTAGCCCTGAATATAGCCGAGGCCGATATGGTGCGTATTCTTGTGCCGCTCGACGACGGCGATCTTGAGAATGTCCTTCTCCGTGTCCACCTTGTCGGCGTAGCCGTTGTCGGTGGTGACGATCTCGCCGGGGACCATGCCGATGACCGCGCGCGGACGCACGTCGCGGAAGTCGTCCTCCGTCAGCGGCGTGACGTGGAAGGTGTCGTGGGCGCGCTGGTCGAGATACTCCTCGATCTGCGGCTTCGGGAAGTCCTTCAGCTGGCCGTGGTCGTAGTACAGCACGCCCTTCTTAAAGACCATTTCCACGTTGAAGTCCTGGAAATTGTCAATGATGGCGAAGTCGGCCAGATAGCCGGGCGCGATGGCGCCGCGGTTGTTGAGCAGGAAGTAGCGCGAGGCGTGATGGCAGGCGGCCTTGACGGCGATGATCGGATCGACGCCGTATTTGTTGATGGCCTCGCGGCAGATGTAGTCAATGTGGCCCTTTTCGAGCAGGTCGCTCGGGTGCTTGTCGTCGGTGCAGAACATGCAGCGGTCGGCGTACTGCGGCGTGAGCAGCGGCGCGAGCGCCTCAAGATTGCGGGCGGCGGTGCCCTCGCGGATCATGATGAACTGGCCGCGGCGGAGCTTCGCCAGCGCGTCCTCGATGTCGGAGCACTCATGGTCGGAGTAGACGCCCGCGGCGATGTAGGTGTCAAGATCCTTGCCCGTCAGGCCCGGCGCGTGGCCGTCGATCTTCTTGTGGTGCGCCTGCGAGGCGATGATCTTCGAGACGACCTCCGCGTCGTTGTGGATGACGCCGTAGGCGTTCATCATCTCGGCAAGGCCCTGCACTCTAGGGTAGTCGTAGAACGAGTCGATGGCGCGGTAGTCGAGGTTTGCGCCGGATTCGTCCATCGGCGTCGCCGGAACGCAGGACGGCAGCATGAACCGCACATCGATCGGCAGGCCCTCGGTGGCCTGGAACATGTAGTCGATGCCGTCGGTACCCATGACGTTGGTGATCTCGTGGGGGTCGGTAATGACGGTGGTCGTGCCATGCGGCAGGACGGCCTTCGCAAATTCACGCGGAGAAACAAGACTCGACTCGAGATGGATGTGCGCATCGACGAAGCCCGGGCAGACGATCTTGCCGGTCATGTCCAGCTCCTGTTCGCCCTCATATTCGCCCATGCCGACGATCAGGCCGTTTGCAACCGCGATATCGCAGGTACGCAGCTCATTGGAGAATACGTTCACATAGGTCGCGTTCTTGAGCACCAGATCGGCCTTTTCCCGGCCGGAGGCCGCCTCGATCACGCGCTGCTTTTTCAGCAGCTTTCTCTGAATTTTTCCTGCATAGCTTTCCATGGGAGCCGCCATTGTAAGATCCGTCCTTTCGTGTTAAGCAATTCTTGTGGCTTATATTAGCAGAGATTATAGCACTGTTCGCCGTTTCTGTCCATGTTCAAATTCAACGAATTAAACCGCAGTTTTTTTCCGTTTTGCCCGTGCGCGTGACAAGCCGCGTGCGGTGTGGTATAATGTCAGAAAAGAATGCGCGCACGGCGCGCACGGAAACGGGGCGTTTTCATGAAGCTTCTCATGCATATCTGCTGCGCGCCATGCGCAAACATGCCCATCGACGCGCTGCGCGCCGACGGGATCGACCTGACCGGCTACTGGTATAATCCGAATATCCATCCCTTCACCGAGTACCGCGCCCGGCGCAACTGTTTGCAGGAGTACGCGAAAACCATCGGGCTGCCGCTTCTGGTGCGCGACGACTACGGCCTGCGGCCCTTCGTCCGCGCGGTCGCGGAGGATATCTCCGGCCGCTGCGTCAAATGCTATGAAATGCGTCTGTTCGAGGCGGCGCGCATGGCGAAGGAGGGCGGCTTTGACGCCTTCACGTCCTCGCTTTTTATCAGCCCCTACCAGCAGCATGAGCTGATGCGCGACGTGGCCTACCGCGCCGCCGAGGAATACGGCGTGCAATTCTATTATCAGGACTTCCGCCCCATGTTCCGCGACGGCCAGACCCGCGCACGGGAGCTGGGCTTCTATATCCAGAAATACTGCGGCTGCGTGTTCTCCGAGCAGGAGCGCTACCTCAAGCCCTCCAAAATTTTGCCCTGATGGCATTCAGGATGCTTTGCGCCGGAGGCGCGGTGCGATTCACTGCGCCGTTGCCGCCGCTCCGCGGGCCATATCTTTTCTGTCATGGCAGAAAAGATATGGAAGAAAAGACCGTTAGGACGCGAAATAGCGCTTGCGCGCCTGAAAGCCGTGTCGTTCCGTTCTGCGTTTTGTCGTTACACCGTCCGTAGTCCAAACGCCCTTCAGGCGGACCGTCTGATTGGGTTTCCCAAGCGCACAATATTCCGTGCGAGTTGTTCCGTTCGCGCCCGTTGAATATTTGACGTATGGAATTCGGACAATCTTTGTTCTATTGAGGGCCGTAGGGGACGATGCCCACAAATGCGGTCTACTTGAGGTCAGGCCGTTTCTGCTCCGCAGTCTCTATCGGTTGCGGAAGAGAAACGAGCCAAGCAAAAAAGGCCAAAGGTTAGAGGCTCAGGCGCGAAGCGCTATTCGCGTCCCCAGCGTCTCTTTTTTGCATACTTTTTTCTGACAAGCCAGAAAAAAGTATGCCGCCGGAGGCATCCTGCGCCCTCCGGCGCAAAAACCAAGCCCGAAGGCATTCGCCTCCGGGCTTCCTTTCTTATTGCAGCGGCAGCACATACGTCACGCCGCAGATATCCGCGCAGCGGACGTCCTCTCCGGCCGTCAGCGCGGCGGAATCGGAAAACGCTCTTGCCCAGCCGTTTCCGATGCTGCTGCGCACGCTCAGAGGCTCCGCCTCTGTGACCGTTCCGTCCGCGCAGCGCAGCACAAGCACGGCGTCGATCACGCCGTCGCCGTCATAGTCGATCACCGTCACGACCGCGCCGTAGGGCAGCTCACTCAGCACGCCCGCGTCCGCAGCGTTGTAATCGAGATAATACTGCGTCGCCGCGTCGAGCGTCAAGCCCGCCTCCGCGCAGCGCGCCTCCAGCCTTCCCGCGTCCATCACGGTCAGCGAACGCTCCGTGACCGATTCCGCAGGCGTTCCGAGCAGGCGGCCGTTCCGGAGGTAGATATCCACCCGGTGTCCGACCAGACCGAGGCCCGTGGACACGGCGAACTCCTTGTGCCCCTCCAGCTTGGTCACGCCCTTTTTCAGCGCTGCGTCCGTCTGCGTCAGATCGGCGCACTCGTTCCCGGTCAGCACCGCCGTATAGCGCACCGCGCCGAAGCGCTCCTCCAGATAGGTCTTGGGATTCATCAGCTCGTCGAGCACATATCTTGCCGTGCCGTCCGTCGCCGGGCACTGCATCGCGTTATAAATGAGCAGACAGGCGTCGTCGCGCGTCACCGGCTCGTCGTACTGTCCCGTAAAGCTGTGGTAAACGCCGTTTTCCTCGGCATCGGCATTGACGCGCGCAGCCCAGCCCGCGCCGGTATAGCGCGAGGCATCGAAGCCCACCGCCGCCAGCAGCATCTTGGCCAGCTCCTGCGCCGTCACATTGTCCTTCGGACGGAACAGTCCGCCGGAGCCGCCGACGATGCCCTCGCCGGCGCAATAGGCAATATAATCCTTCGCCCAGCTGTCGTTCGTATCCGCAAAGGAGACCCACGAGGCAGGCTCGGGCGTATCCGTGCAGAAAAACGCGATCAGCTTCGCCGTCTCCGCACGGGTGATCGGCGCGCCGGGCCGGAAGCTTCCGTCCTTATATCCGCCGATCAGCTCCAGCTCCACCAGCATCTGCACCGCATAGCCGTTGCGGATCTCGGCCTGATCCGAGAACGCCGTATCCCGCTCCGCAGCGCCTGCCGGCAGCGCCAGCAGCACGAGCAGGCATACCGCCAGCATCGTGTAAAAAAGCCTCTTCATTCCCGGCCCCTCCTTTCGTGGACAATCCTGCCGTTTTTTCCAGTATAAGCAGTCCGGGCCGGAAGCGCAAGGGTCGGCGCGGGATTGTAACATAATTGTAACGAAGCCGTCTTTCCTGTGCAAAAGCTGTGATATTCTGTGGATAAATGTTGAGAAAAGCAGGAAATCCGCTCAGTTATCCACAGACTCTCCCAGCCGGAACAGGTAATTCATCAGACTGAACGCCGCCGTGAACGGCCGCATGAAATTCCACACGCCCAGCCCGTGCAGCCCATATTCCGCCGGGAGACGGAACTTCGCAAGGCAGCTGCGCGGGTCCTCGAACCAGACCTCGTGTACCTGTCCGTCCGAGCCGGTGTATGTGAACCACGGCGTCTGCGCCGTCTCATCGAAGCGGATCTCCGCGCCGACGCGCACCGCGAGCTGCACCGCCGCCTCGTTCCCGATCAGCTCCGCGCGCGTGCTGCCCGCCTGATACGGCAGCGTCCAGTCGTAGGCGTAGTTCGGGAAGCCCATGAAGATTTTCTCCGGCGGCATCTCCGAGACCGCGTAGTCCAGCACGCGCCGGACTGCTGCCAGCGGCGCGACCGCCATCGGCGGGCCGTAGGTGTAGCCCCATTCATATGAATGCATGCTGTTTGCACACAAAAACGTTGTTTTGTGGTTTGTTGTATGGAATAATCTTGTGTTGGAAGCTGTCAGAGTCTGTTGTTTTTTGAAATCTGTCAGGAATTTCCTTTATGGGACATTTTTTGACAGATTGTGTGCAAATGCACATCATACAGGTCAGTGCATTACACACAAGAAACAATCCCGTCATCCTGAACGACAGTTGCCAAGTCGTACAGCTTATCGGATTCTTCCGCAAAACGGAAATAGATCTCGATGTGGTTTTTCTCGTGAAATACAATTTTTTTCACCAGGTTGTTTAATACATCACGGTCCAGCTTTTGGATGTTCCCGTATTTCTGAAAGAATGCAACGAACGCATCATCCTGTTGTCTGGCCTCTTTCAGTTCCAGCAGGCTCTGGTTCAATTTTTCGATCTTGCTCTGCTGCAGGGCAATTTCCTGCCCGTACCGGTCTTTATACCGCCGGTATTCCGCTTCCTGCAAAAGGCCGCTCTGAAAATTGTCATACAGGCGAAATTCTGCATCCATCAGCCGTTCTTTTTCCTTTTCCGCCTTATTCAGCGCCAGCGTGTACTCGTTCTGTGCGCCGGAAGTTGTTTTGATCTGACGGGCTGCATCGATCACGGCTTTGACGTCCACCAGACGCCGGATCTCTGCTTGAATCGCCCGTGTGATCAACTGTTCCAGATGGTCTTCTTTTACGGTGGGGCACTGGCATTTGTCAGGCGCATAAATGCGTGTCATGCAGCGATAACGCACATAACCATGGGAGGTAAAACGGTTCATGGTGTGTCCGCAGCGGGCGCAGATCACGAACCCCGAAAGAAGGTACGTCTGATCCTGCGCAGGCGCAACGCGGGTCCGCCGGGCAAATCGCTCATGCACAATGGCGAACTGTTCCTCGGAGATGATCGGCGCATGGGTCCCTTCCACGACGGTCCATTCGCTTTCATCCGACGGCGCCATCTTTTTGCTGCGGTAGGACACGCTCTTGTGTTTGCCCTGCACCATATTTCCAATATAGGCCTCGTTGGTGAGGATGGTTTTCACGGTGTTTACGGCCCAGGTTCGAGTTTTCGGGCTGTTTTTATCATGGGTGATGAAGCTTTTGCAGCCGTCACGGATTTTGAAGTCTCCCGGCGTCATGATCTGCATGGCGTTGAGACGCTTTGCGATCCCGCTGGCGGACATGCCTTCCTCATACCAGTCAAAGATCCTCCGGACGATTTCTGCCTGCTCCTCATCGATCACCAGCTTGTGACGGTCGTTGGGGTCCTTCTGATAACCGAAGGGCGCATAGTTGCCGGTAAACTCCCCGCGCTCACGCTTCATGGCCAGGGTACACTTGATTTTGATGGAAAGCTGCCGGATGTAGTCGTCGTTGACAATATTGGCAAAGGAGACAATGGCGCTGCTGTAGCCTCGCGGGTCCTTCACGCTGTCCAGATTGTTCAGGACGGAAATCACCCGGACACCCTTCTGGGGAAAATAGTCCTCCATGAGCCGGCCCAGCTCCGGGTAATTACGACCCAGTCTGGAATTGTCCTTGAAGATGATGCAGTTGATTTTCCCACTCTCAATGTCCCGCAGCAGATCCTGATAGCGGGGACGGTTAAAATTACCGCCTGCATACCCGTCGTCCGAGTATACCGTCACGGACAAAATCTGTTCGCCCTGATCACGCAGGTATTGAATATGCTTTTGATTGATGCTGTGCTGATTTTGGATGCTGTCGCTCTCCGGTTTGTCTCCGTCCTCCTTGCTCAGGCGGTTGTATTCTCCCACCCGCCATTGGATTTCCAGATAGTCTGGTTTCCCGTTCTTTTTGTTTTGCACAAAGGTCATAATTGCTCCTTTCTGCCGAACAAATAAGAAACAGTATTTGGATGATTATTGTAGCAAATACTGTGGATTTTTTCAAATTTTGACCGCATTTGAAATATGATTGCTCAAAATACGCACCATGCAGTCCTGCAAGGTCGTTTCTCCCGGTGTGAAATGAAGGACGATCACGGCACCGTCGTCACATCGCATTTCCTTCCCTGTATCAGGTAATTGATTCCACTCCATTTGCGTTCACCTCCTGTTACAGGCTATGAAATACGCCTTCAATTCATACGATAAGCCTTGCGGCAAGCAGATGCTCATCCGTTTTTCAAAGACCAGGCAGACGGCAGCTGGCAGGCTGCGCCATAGGGTTTGACCTCCCTCCATTCTGATGGCGGGGCGTTCCATGCTGTGACGTATGGCGAACGCAAGTATCATCATTCTCTGTATGCGGTCGTCGCCCACGGTCCAGCCACGGATCGGCTGCAATGCAGGCGCCTCTCGCTCCGCTTTGACACCCGATCACCTCCCGGTTCAAAGCATCCCCGCGCACCCATTACCGGCTCACACATACAGAACGTATCTGCTGGCCCTATTCAGTTGTCAGTCAGTTTGTGTTCGGCTGATTGTCAGCCTGCAAAAATGCAGCAATGATCGTTGCGCTTTGCCAGAATGACACTCCACCTATCACTACGCATGGTTTCCAGCGCTGAGATAAGCATAATATATTTCTGAACAGGTTTCAGGTTTCTTGCCAGTATTGGACCAAGTCAGACAATCTTTTACCTCAGTAAGTTGTGATTTGGGGAAATACCGTCCAAAGATGCGATAAGGGCTGGGGCGAGTGCAGAAAAAAGGACTCCTTTCCGACATACGGAAAGAAGTCCTTTGAAAACCATGCCACGATTATGTCGATCAGTTTTTCAGACAGCCAACAGGAACTACATATACGCCATTGCGGCGGCGATATGCATAATCACCCACACCCGTCAAAACAATCAGGAAAGGCGGTGCATTCTTCTTATCGGTATCGACAACAATTCGTTCCTGTATTCTTTCATTTGGAATACCTCGTTTCCATTCGTATCGTCTATCCTGGACCTCGTTTTTTGCGGAATTCCATTTCTTACGAAAGTCCTGATATCATGTTTGCTTGTACCGGCAATACCCCGTGGCGTATAGCCACGGGGTAGCCACATTAAAGTTGTTATGCGAATGCTTCACAGAAGCGCATGAGCATGGTGGCCGTCTCAGCACGGGTGGCACCGGCTTGCGGGTCAATGAAGCCTCCGGTCTTACCGGTGACAATCCCCTCAGCCACAGCCCACTTCAGCGCGTCCACCGCGTAAGTGGAAACCTTGTCGCCATCCTTGAAGCTGTCAAGAGATGTACGCTTGGAGACGTCTTTACCATTGAGTTCCGCATAGCGGTACAGCATGGTGGCCAGCTGCTCGCGGGTGATGGGCTTTTCCATGTTGGTGCCGTCGGAGACGCCGCACTCCATCGCCCACACTCTCGCGTCGGACCACCAGGTAGCCTTGTCGCTCTTCACCCTCGGGGAACCGGCCTGACGGTAGAGGATCGTCACGATCATGCCGCGGGTGGTATCGCCGTTGGGTGTGAAGGTGTTGGAAGAAGTACCGTTCATAAGGCCCTCATCCACCGCGTACTGGACCGCCTTGGCAAACCAATCGGTGGATTTCACGTCAATGAAGCCGCCCACGTTGGTAATTCCCTCGACCTTTTCAAAGCCTTCCTGCTGCAGACCGTTGACGGCCTTCTGCAGCAAGTTGTAGGCTTCATTTACAGTCTCCTGGTCGGCATCTTTGTCCTGCAGTACCTTCTCGGCTTTTGCCAGAGCATCTTGCAAAGCATTCCAGGAAGCGTCGGTGTAGCTGCCCTGTTCAGCCTCGGCATACTTGTCATACAGGCTCTGAAGATTGCTCTTATCCACGGGCGTGTTGGATCTCATCAGATCCTGGATGTCCGCTTCGCTCAAAGCCGCATCAAAGAGATAGAACTCATCCATGGAACCGTTGAAGAAATGATCAACCTGGAGAGAAACGCCGTCGCTGTTCTTTTTTGCGCCGCCGATCAGCAGATCTCTGGTGTTGCTCCTCAGATTGAGGGCTCCCTTCACGTTTGAAGTCAGAGCTGCAGGCTCGCCGTTGCAGTAAGCCCTGATGGTGGTTCCATCGCAGATGACGGTCAGGTGCGCCCATTCCTTGCTGGGGAAATAGCCCTTGCTGTTGTCTTTTTCCGTTTCATATTTTGTGAGGGCGCTCTTATCTTTATTTGCCACCCGGATATTGTAGCCTTGATTTCGGATACAGACATAGTAGGCTTCAGCATCGTTGCCAACTAAGCCGCGGCAAATCAGCTTGTTCATCTGCTTTACGTTATCGCAGTTGACATTGATCCAGGCGGACAGAGTAAATTCGCCGCCCAGAGCATAGCCCTGACCCATATTGATATAGGTGCTGCTTGTCTTGCCATCGTTCTCCAACTTCAGGGCGGTAGAGTCATTGAAACTCGTTTCCGTCTGAGGATTGCCCAGAACGGTGAATTCCTTGCCGTCAGCCAGATTGATAACCTTACCGGTATCGGCGGTCTCAAAGTCCATATAAATCAGGGGTCTCACCGCGGTGTACGGGCTGTAGCTATCATAGTCCTTGGTCACAGCGTCCGCGGACAAGGCATTACTGTACGCAACCAGTTCGTCCACCCGGCCCCACAGATAGGATGTCTGGTCACCACCGCCATAAGCGACCTCGGCACCCAGAAGAATCGCATTCTTGGATTCGTAGGTCGGAAAGCCTGCTTTTTCCACCTTCTCCTGCAGCTCACCGTTGACATAAAGGGCAAATTTGTCACCACTTCTGGTCACCATAATACGGCTCCAGGCATCCGCATCCAAGACCTTCTTGGATGAGAGTTCCACGACCTGCTCGCCGGAAGCGTCGCTGGTCGTAAAGACGACCTTGCCTGCAAGCAAATAAATGCCGAAGTCATCGCCGGGCTCACCGTTCTGGCCGGAGCTGAGAACCGCCTGTCTGGCAGAGCTGAGGTCCTTCGGCCAGACGGACAGCGCAAGGGAATAGTCCGTGCTGCCGCTGAACCAGCCGTAGCCCAAGTCCGCATAGGCCTTATCCTTCTTGTTCAGATAGACACAGCCGTCTCTGCCGGTGCTGGCCGTATAGGTCACATTCTGTGTGTTCGCAACGCTGTCGCTGAAGCTGTTGATCAGCTCTTCGCCGTCCATAGGATAGTAGGCCAAATAACCGTTGATGAAGGTCCACTCCGTGTCCGCCATCGGATTGGGAGTCTTGGCATTATCCGTCAAATTCTTCACAGTCAGGGTATACTGTTTCTGGGACTCCATGCCCTCCACAGTCAGGGTCACGGTCTTGCCGTCCGCAGAAAGCGCAGCGCCAGTTACTTTGACGTTCTGATCCAAGGTATAGTTCGCCAGAGTCTCAGCAGCTGCTTTTGCCATGACCTCGGAGAATGTCAGAACCAGTTTGTTGCCGCTGCTCGAAACGCTCAGCAGCTCCGGGGGCGTGGTATCCGCTCCAGTCGTTACCTGCGCTGCGTCGCTTGCAGCGCCTTCCTGTACGCCGACAAGTGCCTTCACCGTATAAGTGTATGTGGTCAGTTCTTCCAAAACGGAGGTATCCGTAAAGGCATTGGTCAGAGCGGTGCCAATCAGCTCACCGTCCCGATAGATCCGATAGCCGGTGATAATCTCCGTGGAATCCTTGTCCACCACGCCATTCACCTTTACCGAAACCGAAGCGTCGGCATTCCAGGTCAGCGCCACGCCGCTGCTCTGGGACTCACCCGTCAAACCAGTGACAGCGCCAATGTCCATCTCCACTGCGGGCGCTTCTGTGGGATCGTAGATGGTGTAGTAAGTAAAGCTCATGGGAGCCAGGGTTACGCTCAGCTGCGCGTTGCCGTTGGAGTCGATGTCCAGCACCTGCAGCTTGCTGCCCTCCTGAAGGAAGGCTGCCTGACCGGTAATTTCACCCGTCACATCGGGCAGGGTATAATCCCGTACTTTGGGCAGCCAGCCATATTTGCCGCCGGAGCCACCTTTGTAAGACTTGACGTTCTTACCCATAGAACCGGGCAGCGGATACGAGGGATAGCTGAGCTCGGTCAAGCCGGTGTAGTACATGGGAACCGTAATGATCTCAGTCCGCTCTTCATCGGTCTGGTTGTAGACCCACAGCAGGCCCTTTTCACCCTCATTATTCGCGTTGACGTGATAGAGGGTATCCATCTTGCCGGTCCGCAGCGGATTATCTTCACTTCTGGCCTGAGAAATATGGACCATATCGGAGTTAACAATCCCACGATAGCGATCGAAGAAATTAACCCATCTGGTCAGAATAGGCAGAACTGTCTCATCATAGAGATCCTTGCCGCGGAAGTCGGAGGTAACGCCGTTTCCCACATTCTGGGCCACAACCCAGTTGTAATCATCGATTTTCTCGCCGAAGGGCAGGAACGCAGCAGAATCGCCGCCGCCATGGTACTGGCTGAAGGGAATATGAGACCAGCACATGGACATGGTGCGGGCATAACCTGCATTATAGATCATCTGGCGGCCATAGATCAGCTGCTCCTGACGCGGCTGGCTCCAGGCAATCTCCTCATAACCAATGGTATTCTTGTTGCCGCCGATGGCGTACCACCAGGAGGGGACACGGATATAGGTGTCCATTTCCCGGAAAGTCTCACAGAGCTCTCGGGTGATGTTTTCCCACTGGACAACCTTAGAGTCAAAGTAGCCATGATGCACTCTGTACTTGGATGCGTCGCCGGTGGTTTTATCCACGCCATTGGGATCCGGGTCGGTTTCCTTGTCCTCGTTGATGTGGTCTTCACCGTTCAGGCAGTCCCAACTTCCGTAAGCGCCATCGATCTCAATGCAGTCGAGGCCGGTGTATTCCACGAAATAACGGAAGTTATCCCAATAGTCATCAAAGGCGGCGGAGGCCATGCAGAAAACGCCGTACTTGCCGCCATCGTTGCCGCCGTAAGTCAGATCCTTCGGCTTGCCGTCAGGTTTGTACTTGGAGCCATACTGGTTCAGCTTATGATGGCCCTGGTACATGCCGACTTCAATGCCCCTGCTGTGGGCATAGTCCACCAATTCCTTGTATTTATCCAGGGTCTTTTGATCTCTGGCCAGCATTTGCTTTTCATCACTGCTGCCGTCGGCGTTGTAGGAGTGGATGATCATATCAAAGCCACCCTCAACCGCCATATCAATTTCTTCCTTCGTGAGGTAATCGGTGCAGTGATAGGTCAGCGGGTTGTCTGTGATCCATGGGAACATCTTCCGGTAGTATCCCTCTTCCTCCAGGGCCCGCTGCTCCAGCCAGTAGGTGCTGTAGATCAGCTCATAGGTATTGAAGGAAATGAATCTATCCGCCGCAGCCTTGCCGGGATCGGTGGAAATCTCGTAGGCCGGGCCCAGATCGTAGCAGATATGACGGCGGTCGCCGCCCAGCGCCTTGAAGGGGCTGCCGTCTGGCTCTTTTTGGCAGAGGCATTTTTCCTTCGGATGGTTGGAACTGGTGGTCTCGGTGGTAAAGTCGGACTGAATCAGCATCAGTTCTTTCATATTGTCATTGCCGTTGGCGCTGAGAACCTCCGGCGCCAAACCGCCGATCATTACCATGGTGTCCTTCGTGTTGACGATTTCCACCCGCTTTTTCATCACGGCGCAGTTATCGTACATCTCATAGATAACTTTCACCTGCAGGCCCTGATAGTCCGCAGGAAAGCTCGAGGGTGCCACGAAGTTAAACTCCGCGTGCATGCCCTTCGGCGGCCAATCCTCCGCAGCAGGGTCGCTGTAGCTGTGTGCATTTTTCTTCCACTGGAACTGTACATCGTCCGCCGTGATGGAACGGATCTCATAGCTGTCAAAGGCAAAGGTATTCTCTGCGGCGTTCTCACCGCCGATAAAGTAATAACCCGGGGTATTGTCAATGATTTTCTTGCGATTATAGACCTCTTCATAGGGCTTGTTATAGAGGCTCAGAATCACTTCAGGCGTATTGGATCCGTTTACCAATTCCTTGCCAATGTAGGTGTTTGCATAGCTTTTGGTGTAGAAACCAGTGCCGCCCTTCTCAGGAATGGCAAAGGTTCGGCTGATCGCACCGTTGGAGAGCGTCACCTCCCCCTCTCCTTCGGTTTTCACAACCGGCATCGGATCTGTGTTCTCCAGCCAATGCCGTTTGCCCTCAATTGCTTCCATCAGGCCTTCCACGGGATTGCCGGACTGATCCAGATATTCAGATCCCGCCGCGAAGGCCGTGGGGAGCATACCGAGCAGCATAATCACTGCCAACAGAAGCGCCATTATTTTTTTCATGTTTGCAATCATTCCTTTCCGCTAAACTTCAAGGCACCAAAGTGAAATGAAACCCAGGTGCCTCTATTGCAGTCCGTCGTTATTTGTCCGAATGTGATTGAGGATGCAAGCACACTATACAGCACGAGGAGAGGCTCAGGCCCAGCCTTGTACCGGCATGTGCATCTTGGCTTCGTGCACTTATTCGGAATTGTACTCAAACTCACTCCTTTTTCATGGTTTTTGAAGGCCTTTACTTCAACGCCGGTCTCTTCCTGGAACTTGTCAAACAGTTCCTGCTCCACATCCCTGATCCATTCCTGGCTGGCCATCGGGGTGATGGAACCGGAGAGAGTGGTTATGTGGAATTCCAGCCACCTTTTCCTGTTGCATCGGTTGCAGTCGTCGTATCAGGATCCTGTACAGTCGCTTCTTCCTTGTTAGCGCAGGCGGTCAGTCCCAAAAGGAGAACCAGACTCAGCAATCATGCAACCATTTTTTCATTTTATTCTCCTTTCCTTTCTCCTTTTCCCTCTCAGGTTCTGTTATTCCAGTGTACCGTTTTCAGTATACCGCTTTTTCGAAATTGCGACAGGGTTTTTTTGACCATTTGCGGTGGTGAGATTTGACATTTTGGCCATGGGACGAGTGGCTGAGATGCTGGTTCCGGATATACATCTGGAACCAGTGGAAGAAGCCAAGGACAAGGGTGGAGAACCTGATGAAGTTAGGGCTGCCCAAATGGCGGGCCTGTGAAGCGGCCTACTCTCGAAAAGCCTACTGGAGAACAGCGCATCATCCAAGCGTCCAGTGGGCAATCTCAAACAAAAGACTCGCACAGGCGGGATACTACAGTAGTGGCTCTTGGTGCCGTGGAAGAAGTGATCAAACTCTCTTCGGGTGATTACAGCATTCATCAGCGCTTATTTTTTCGTTTTACGTGGTTATCCCTTTACCGATCCGGCAACCATGCCCGAGATAATGTACTTTTGTCCAAAAATATAAACAATAAGCACAGGTAAAATTGCATACAAAATGGTAACAGAAACCAAATTCCAGCTTGCTGTGAAGGTACCGTAGAACCGATACACCTGCTGCAATACAACAGATTTATCCGGATCCGGCAACAAATACAGAGGGATCGTAAAGTCGTTCCAGGCATTGAGGAAGTTGATCATCACCACCGTCACGGTGACGGGTTTGATGACCGGTAGGATGATCTGGAAAAACAACCGAACCGGGCCTGCGCCATCCATCACTGCCGCCTCGTCCAGCTCCTGCGGGATACCGGTCAAAAAGCCGTAGAACAGGAAGATCGACAGCGGCGTCATCAGCGCTGCAAACAACAGCGCAACGCCAAAGTGGCTGTTATAAAGGCCCAGCACACGCATGACCTTCACCACAGAGACCATGTTCAGCGGGAACATCAATCCCAGAGAAAAGAATACGTAGAGCGCCCGATTGAGCCGGTTGCGATTACGGCTCAGAACAAAGGCGCACAGTGCGGAAACCATCACGCTGAGGGCAACGGAAGTAATCGTAATGAACAGGCTATTGCCATAGGATTGGAGAATATTGCCGTCTTTCCAGACCTTGGCGAAATTTTCCCAATGCAGCTCTGTTGGCAGCGTGAGGGCCATGTTCAAAGACTCTTGCTGCGTTTTGAACGCATTGAAAATTACAATTAAAAACGGGATGATCACAACCAGCGACAGGAGCCACAGAATGACTGCTTTACAGATCTGAATCGTTCGATTTCTTTTCTTCATAATCTGACCCCGTTTCTCAATGATCCTGTTCGCGGTTCATCCGCAAAATCATGATTCCAAATATCGCGGTGATCACAAACATGATCACGCCGTAAGCAGAACTCATACCGTACAGCTTTTGCCCAAACTGCTTATATACCTGAGTGTTGATCAGCTCTGTCGCGCCATTGGGACCGCCGTTGGTCAGGACGTAGACAATGTCGAACGTCTTGAGGCCTTGGCTCATGTTCAGCAGCAGATTGATAATCACAGAAGGGACCATGCGCGGCAGCGTAATATAGCGCAGCTTGTCAAAATAAGTAGCGCCATCCAATTCGGCAGCCTCATAATAGACTTTGTCGATCAGCTGCAGTCCGGCCAGGTAGATGACCATATTGAAGCCCACCTGCTTCCAGATATCAACCATCATGGTACTTCCCAACGCGGTGGAAGCTGTCGTTAACCAAGGCTTCACAAGGTCTTCCAGACCAATGGCCGTCAATAACTGGTTTACAAAGCCGTTGGTCATCAGTAGAGAACCCCAGATCAAGCCAATAATCAGGGGGCTGAGCATCGAAGGCAGGAAATAGGTCGCACGAAGTGCCTCTTTTGACTTGAAGCCCTCATTCAGTGCCAACGCCAGAAGCAAGCCGAAAATATTCTTGAAAATAGTCGTTACAAAGGCAAACCAAATCGTCCGGAGAATAATCGCTAAAAGCTTCGGATCCTGAAAGATTTTTCGAAAATTTTCCAATCCGATGAATTTTGCAGTCTCGCCCGTCAGTTTAACCGCGTTCCAGTTGGTCAGAGAGTAACCAAAATTGAGGAGGACCGGTGAGATAAACAAAATGACATACAGCGCCAGAGCCGGAACCGAGAACCAAACGTTATAGATTTTATTCTTATTCATGCGACACCTCTTTAGGTGAAAAGGGGCGACAGCTAACACTGCCGCCCCTAAAGTATTTTAATCGGCTGCGGTCTCAAACATAGTTGCGCGGTGTGCGTCCATGCTGCTCACAAAGTCTTCCACACTGGTGGTGCCGGCAGCAAAGCCCTGCATATAGGAATAGATGTTAGGATCCCAGTAGAGAACGTCGTTGTTCATTCTCACGGGGCAGGTGGCGGTGCTGCGCTCAAGCATTTCCGTCGTGGCAGTGGTAGCAGAAACGCTCTCCACGTCCTTGAAGGAAGCGCTGACTAGGTCGCTGCGGGCAGCGTAGTAAGCTTCCAGGTTCTCGTCCTGAGCCAGGAAGTTCAGCAGCGCCTTGCAGAGGTCGATGTTCTTACTGTTTTTGTTGATGTACTTGGAGACGCCGCCGCCGTTGGAAACACCAACGGTGTTATTCAGAACAGGCACAGGGAACATGCCCCAGACGTCGGTGCTGCCATTGGCTGCAAGTTCCGCAGCGTAAGCAGAGTAGGTCGCCATCATCACGCATTCTCTGTTTTGCAGAGCAATGTAGCTGCCAAACCAGTCTTCGCTCTGACCATCGTTGGTGAAGTATGCAGGCTGATGGCCCAGGAGCTCCTTGATCTGCTCCAAACCGGCGCTGACGCTCTCCAGCTCTGCAAAGGTCAAGGTACCGGCATTCAGATCATCCACAAAGCCGGGATGCTCGTTTTCAAGAACAGGAGTCAGCGCATAGAACCACTGCTCTGTATGCCAGGTGCCGTTGATGCCTTCATAGAGGGGCGTATAGCCAGCCGCCTGAATGGTATCGCACAGCGACATGAACTCATCCCAGGTGGTGGGAACCTCCCAGCCGTTTTCTTCGAACATGGTCCGGTTGTACAGAATTCCCTCGTAGTCAACGCCCCAAGTGCTGAAGCCCAGCAGCTTGCCGTCAACCGTGTTGGCATTGATGGCCCAGTCTTCCATATTGGCGACCCAGGGCTCGTTGGACAGATCCAAAGCGAGTTCGGGGATACCGGCGGAAAGCATTTTGCTGCCGGCATGATACATGAACATGTCCACGGTATCGCTGCCGCCAGCCAGGGTGGTACCCAGCAGGGTCTCATAACCATTGTCGGGAGTCAGCAGAACCTTGACTTCCACACCAGTCTCGGCTTCAAACTTATCGAACAGTTCCTGGTCAATGTCCTTAATCCAGTTCTGGCTGGCCATCAGGGTGATGGAGCCGGACAGGGCAGGCTCTTCTGCCGCAGGCTCCTGTGCAGGTTGTTCTGCAGGCTTTTCTGCGGGTTCTTCGTTCTTCTCGGCAGCAGGTTCATTTTCTGCTGCGGGAGGTGTGTTTTCTGCGGGTGCTTCGGTTTTCGCGCCGCAGGCGACCATGGCAAATACCAGAACCAGGGCCAGAAGCAACGCAATCAGTTTTTTCATCTTCATCACAAATCCTCACTTTCTTTTGTTCCGCTTACACCAGCGGTTCTTGTCTAAATATTACAAAGTATCCCCGCTCATAGATAGGGTAAAAAACGACCAAATCCAGTGGCATTTTTTGACCACACTTTTTTCCAGCTTGCAATTATTAGAAAAAACAATATAATTGGAATAAAAAAGTCTTTTCGAAGAGGAGGATTCGTTATGGGCTTTTCTCAGTCGGTTTTTCCTTTTGTACATTTTGATCTGATTTATCTGTCTGATAAACATACCGGACAGATTTCCATGGTTCTGATTCCAAAAGATATGCAACACTGCTATGAAACCAGAAGAACCACGCTCGATATTCCTGAGTTGAAACGCAATGCCCTGCCCTGCCCTGCCTGGGAGGTCGGCAATCTGTGTCACCTTTCATTGTGCCATCAGGCCCAATCCAATGGAGCTGGCGGTACATTGTTGGGTGGTTTCTCTACCCTGCAAATGAAATACCACGATCAAACTGTTTCGCATACGGACGCATGTACAGAGATTCGGACAATTCTTCGCTCAGATGATGGATTAGAAGTGCACCATACTGCTGTCCAGTACCATCAGGAGGATGGTCTGGAGGTTCAGACCGTTTTCTTTAACGGTTCTGACAAGCCAGTTCAACTGGATTTGCTGACCAGCTTTGCTCTGGACAATCTCAGTCCCTTTGCCGTGGATGACGGTCCTCTCAGAATGAAGCTTCATCGTTTCTATGGCGGTTGGTCTCACGAGGGGCGTCATCGGGTTGATTCACTGGAGCAGCTTTCTTTGGAACGGACCTGGTATAACTGCCGTCCTGAAAGTGAGCGGTTCGGTGTATTGGGCTCCTTCCCTGTTGATCGGTATTTTCCTTTTGCCGTTATCGAAGACAGCGCTGCAGGTGTGTTCTGGGGTGCACAGTTAGCCTGTAACTCCAGTTGGCAGATGGAATTCTGCCGTGTGGCCGATTGTCTGGTGTTTGCCGGCGGACTTGCAGACCGGGAATTCGGAGCCTGGCACAAAACCGTCCGGCCCGGTGAATATTTCTATGCGCCAAAAGCTTTCCTCAGTGTCGGCACCAGCCTGCAGGGCGTTTGTAACCAGCTCACTGGTATGCACAAGAAATACGCCATGCTTCAGCCGGAAGTGGAACACGAGCTCCCCGTGATCTGCAATGAATGGTGCACCTCCTGGGGCAGTCCCACGGAAGCAGAGATTTTAGCCTTGGGGAAGAAGCTTTCCGGCACACCTGTCAAATACATTGTGATCGACGCAGGCTGGTCAAAAACCACCAATCCCCATCTTGGTCAGGGCGGCAACGGAGACTGGATTTTGGATACGGAAAAATTCCCCAACGGCTTGCTGCCTGTGTCCCACGCACTCCGAGACATGGGGCTCCGCCTGGGAATATGGTTTGAGTTTGAAGTCACCACACAAGGCGCTCGGGTGTTTGAAAAAGACTACGACCACTGGCATCTGACCCGTAACGGAGAAGTAATCGTAACAGGCAATGGTCGCAGTTTTTGGGATTTCCGGAAACCGGAAGTCATTCATTACCTAAAGGAAAAGGTCATACAGTTCATCAAAGACAATGAGATCGGGTATCTGAAGGTAGACTATAATGGGTCCATTGGTATCGGCTGCGATGGCGCCGAAAGTCTGGGCGAAGGTCTGCGGCAGCAGATGCTTGCTGTTGCTGACTTTTTCTCCTTGGTTCGTCAGGAGATCCCTTCACTGGTAATTGAAAACTGTTCTTCCGGCGGACACAGGCTGGAACCTGCCATGATGGATTTAACCGCCCTTACTGCCTCCACAGATGCCCATGAGTGCCTGGAGGTTCCCATTATTACCGCAAATACAGATTTGCTGGTTCTTCCTCGGCAGAACCTTGTGCTCTGCACATTGGATCGATCTCATGATCTGCAGCGCATGCGTTTCTGTATCAGCGCGGGCTTTATGGGACGGATGGCAATTTCAGGTGATATTCTGACGCTGTCCTCCTCGCAATGGAAGCTGGTTCAGGAAGCACTGGATTTTTATGCGCAGGCCAGATCTGTTCTGAAGGATTGTACTGTCTCGGTATACCAGCAGCTGGGAAATGACAGCATCCGCTATGCATCGGGTGTTCAAGCCGTTCTCTTTACCGGAAAGAACAAGAAAGCTTTGCTGGTATGCCACAGCTTCTCCCATGCCGGTAATTGCACACTAACCGTTCCCTTCCCCGCAGAGTATGGCCGTCCAGTTCGTGAGTTTGGTTTTATCGATGGTTTGTCTATCCAGGACGGACAAATCCAGATTTCCAATCTGCCGGATTATGAAACATGCGCTGTGCTGTTTGCGTAATTTCTAAAACACAGGTCGATTGAACTCCAGCATTCTGAAACGAGGTGGTTACAATCAAACAGACACATATTGCAACGCAATTATTCAAATCTTATTCGCTGCTTTTTCTTGCTCTGTTTTTAGTTATCATTTTTGTTATCGGAACGCCCATTGCTTCGTCGATCCATTCCAGTATCATTGAAACCCAGCAGCTCATCACCCAAACCATTACTCAGGCAATCAGCAATTTCTTTGAGGACATGAATGAGTTTTCGGTGCTGCTGATGAACTCCGATGAATTCAAGGAGGCAGTCATCGACGAATTGCCGGCCGCCCTAGAGAATGGCGTCAGCCAAACCAGTGCGCTTCAAAAAGCATATGCCGCCGCATATCAGATGTTCGAAAAAGAATACCGGATTGGTGTCGTTACCAACAGCGGTGTCTATATCTGGCTGGCAGACCGAATCCTTGTGGAAAAAATTCAGACCGATCCGCAGCTATATCAGGACTATCATGGTTTCGGTGCGCCAATTCTTCTTCATTCCAGCGCCAATCCCTATCTCGGCAGCATCGCGCACGGCTCTCAAAGCAACTACATTTCCACCCCCGTCATCACGCTGGCAAGAAGCATCAGCAAAAACAACGCGTTTACCAAGCCGCAGGCCATGCTTGAGGTGCATATTGATCAATCGGCATTTTCTTCTTACATGCGGAAACTGGTCGGCAATACTAATGCCAATTCGATGCATATTGCTGTGTTTGGCACAAATGGAGACTGTTTCTACGGAGATACTGCGTTCTCGTCTATTCCCCTGGATAAATTGAACGGTGCGTCCAAGCAGTGGACAAGATATGGCGGATATATGGTTAGGCTCGACACCATTCTTAATGGAAATGGCTGGGTCTATTACCAGATACCCGAGGCCGCCTACTATTCCAAGCTTGTGAATTTCCTTGTTGGCACCATCGCATCATTTTCGCTTCTGTCCGGCGTGATGTTTTTCCTCACGCATTCCATCTCGAAGAAAATTACCAGGCCCATCAGCCAGCTCTGCAGCGAGCTGAGAAGTCTTGACTTGATGCTGCTGCAGGACATCGGCCATGTCGACACCAATCTTCTTGAAATCAACTTAATTGCCCAAACAGTGGAGGATATGGGCACGAGACTCTCTGCTTCCATGCAGGAAATCGTGATTGCAAAAACCTCTGAACTGCAAATGCGCCTGATGGCTTTGCAAAGCCAAATGCAACCGCACTTCCTCTATAACACCCTGACCGTCATCAGCAGCTTATGCGAACAGGGCAACACCTCTTCCGCTGTTAACATGTGCTATAGTTTGTCGCAAATGCTCCGCTATGTCAGCAGCAAAGAGGCAAATGGCGTATTCCTCTATGAGGAGCTCAATTTCCTGGATCACTATATTACGGTTATGTCAGAGCGATATCCGCAGACATCCGTATCCATTGACATTCCCTTAGAGATGATGGATTTCCGAATTCCAAAACTGATTTTGCAGCCTCTCTGCGAGAATTCCTTTAAGCACAGCGCAAAAAATGATGTCAGGATTTGGATCTCAGGCCGTACGCAGAATGATTCATGGACTGTTAACATCCGCGACAACGGCCCCGGGTTTTCTTCCGAACAGATTTCTGAGATTCTCACCCGCTGTAAGGCTGCTTATAACGCGCAGGAAGTCCTTTCTACCAGCCTGGATGGCATGGGACTTGTAAACATCTATGCACGACTGGCGCTGTTCTACCATAATCAATTTGTTTTCTCAATCACGGAACGAGACGGTATCACAATCGGAGGGACGATACATGCAGCTGAAGACGAAAATCAAAGTGGTCATCGCAGAGGATGAGCCTGCGATCATGCACTCCCTTGCCGACAAGATCTTGGAGTATGATTCAGACTTTTTGATTGTCAGCCAGGTAAGTAATGGGCAGGACGCATTGGAAGCGATTCAGCACCATCGGCCCGATGTTCTGTTTACTGACATTAAAATGCCCGTCATGGATGGCATCGAGCTGATAAGAACGGTCAACCTGCAGTATCCCAATATCCGAATTGTGATATTAAGCGGTTACTCAGATTTTTCCTATACCCAACAAGCGATCCGCTATGGCGTTCTGTCCTACTTGCTGAAACCCATCGAGAGCGATGCTCTGCAAGAGACGCTTCAGGATCTGAAGAATAAAATTGTGCGGGAACAGTATTACGAAACACATAAAATTATCTACTCGTCCAACTATTCCTCTGGCTCCGGAAAAACCCTTGAGCACTGTCTGCTTTCTGTGTGTGTTGGAAATCTGTTTTATGATTCCTCTGATCCGTATCTGCAAAACGAGTATTCACAATACCGGTTATCGCATTGGGAACCCATTCTTTCCAATATCCTGCCGCATATGGAAGATTGGTACATTTCTGAAGAAGCAACCAATATATTCACAATATGTATCCGGGGAACAGCTTTTTCTTGTGCTGCTATCTCTGAGTGCGCCATGATCCTTCAGCGCAGGCTTTTGGATCGTTTCCCATCGGTTCCCGTCAGCATTGCCTATTTTCAGCACCCGCAAAAGCAAGAAGATGTCTGGATGTGTACCAGCCGTCTTCAAAATTTGCTGCAGCAGCGTGTTGTTCCTGCCCAAAGTTCTGTTTTAATTTTGGAAAAGGAAGAGTTTTTCCGCCCCGCAGAATCCTTTTCCATTGTAAAAACACGCGTCAACAATCAACTGCGGGGACTCATTTCAGAGAAGGACGCACAAGGCGTCCGGCAGGAATTGACCCTGATCTTCAACTATATGGTCAGTTATCAGGTAACGCAGCATGATTTTTATAAGGTCATTCTCTACATTATGCGAACTTTTGAATTCAATGGCTTACCAACGGAAGATATCTACACAAAAAGGGTTATGCGGCAGCTCTGCACCTGTTTTGACAAAACCAAGTTAGTCGAATCCCTTGTCGGCCTCATCGCGCAAAGCTTCTGGCAGGAAGACGCTTCCCTCGACTTGGAAGAACATCTTCTGGCGTATGTAAACGACCATTACCTCCAGTTGGATCAATTGGAAGATCTTTCCGAGGTTTTCCATTACAGCTATGCATATCTTTCAAGGCTGTTCAAAAAACGTACCGGCGTTTCTTTGAATAAATATATCATAGAAAAACGGCTGGAGCTTTCTAAGCGTTTGATTGAAAACAACGATGACATGAGCATAACGCAAATTGCTGAACTGTCTGGTTTTTCTGATCGCCGAAATTTTCTCCGGGCCTTTAGTGCCTATGTGAACATGTCTCCCAGTGAGTATAAAGCAAGTATCATTACAAAAGGATAGCTTCTACGTGAAATCACCTCAGATGTAACCCAAAGAATTCAGTACTGTGAATATGATGAATAGTTAGCAGGAAAGTGGAAGGGTTGCCGTGCGGCAATCCTTCCACTGTCATCTAGGGTGTATCTGAAAAGTCAAAAATAGCGAAACGTACAAGAAAAAGACACAAATAAGTGGTAAGACAAGGGCAGAAAGAAGTGACAAGCATGAAAGCCCGTCGTTATGAACTTACCGATAAGGAATGGGAACAGATCCGGCCGCTTATCCCGATCTCGCATACCGGCCGTCCGCAGAAGGATATTCGCGCGCATCTCAATGGCATCCTGTGGCTTGCGCGCAGCGGCGCGCGCTGGAGCGATCTTCCTGCAAGATTCGGCCCACATCAGACGGTGTATAGCTGCTTTTGCCGTTGGCGGGACGATGGGACGCTGAAGAAGATCTTCGAGCTCTGCGCGGCCCCGGGCACTGGCGCGGAGCTGAGCATGAATTCAACGTCGATCAAAGCATCCGTGCAGGCAGGTCGTGGAATAAGAAAGCGAGCAAAAGTCAGATATCAAGCAGCATCGGCAAAACACGCGGAGGTCTGAACACGAAAATTCATGCCATTGTCGGAAAAGACCTGCGGCCTGTGGCTTTTTTGCTGTCTGCCGGAAATGTTGATGATTGCACGGAGGCAGTTTCTCTGCTGAAGCTGCTTCCAGGCCTGATGGACTGTGATATTCTTGCCGATAAAGCCTATGGCACAAAAGAGATCCGGACCTATCTGTATGACCAGTCCGCCCGCTATACGATCCCGCCGAAAGTGAACACAAAGCAGCCGTGGCCGTTTGATAAAGAGACGTATAAACGGCGTAATGTAATAGAGCGTTTCTTTAATCGCCTCAAGGAATTTCGCCGTGCTGAGACACGCTATGACAAGCGTGACGACTCCTTCCTCGCTTTTGTTATGGTCGCCGCGATCTGCGTCGCTTTCAGCATTTTGCACATCTAAGCGCTGTTTTCAGATACACCCTAGTAATCCGGTCTCGCCGTAGCCGTAAATCCCGCCGAGCCTGTAATCACAACGCCGTTTGCGCCGCCGCTGCAGTGGATGATCAGCAGATTGCCGTCCGCGTCTGTGCCGCCGACAATACCGACGTGGGAATCGTCCGGATAGAACACCAGGTCGCCGGGCTGGGCTTCGCTCCATGGGATGTTTTCACAATAGCTGTGCTGCGTGGCTGCACCGCCGCCATGGCCGGGGTAATATACGCCGTTTGTGGCATTATAAAACACCCAGTCTACAAATCCGCTGCAATCCAGTCCGAACGGACGGACTGTGCCAGTGGATCCGCTCCCCTCTGCTGTAACCTCTGTGGGAACGCCCCAACGGTCGTCCCAGCCAAGGACGAGCGATTTGCCGCCCCAGAAATAGGATACCTTTCCGACAAGCTGCATCGCCGTTTCCACAACGGCTTTTCGAGCTGGGTCAAGATCGTCCGGTAGGTTTTCAAGCAGTACAATTGCGTCCTCCTGCGAGATCGTCAGCGAACCCATCGGAATATGCAGACTGCCCAGATTTTCAAGCAGTATATCCAGCGCGTCATTCTGATACTTGGAAAAGGCATATTCCAGCCGCATCTGTTCGGCGGTCTTGGCCGAGATCGTGATGGTCAGCACTGTTTCCGTTTCACCGGCTTCATTCTGTGTGGGTTCGGTCTGTGTGCTGATTTGGCACATATCCCAGAACACCTGCCGCAGCAACTCCACGCGCGCAGCATCCAGCGTGAACACGTCCATGCCATCCTCTGAACCGGCTGTTTTGGACGCAAACACGGCCACAACCTCGCGCCAGTCAGGGGCCTGTCCGACGATCTGGACGGATGCGAGATCGCCGCTTTGCAATTCCTCCAGTTTGGCATGATACTCGCCTTGGATCTCCGCAATAGCCGTCGCCAGAGGCACAGTATCATCGGACTTCTGTTCGTCGGCAAAGAGGATTCCCAGTGGCGACGCCAGGAACGCGCTCGCAACAATCAACAAGGAAAACACGATCAGGAGCGCAGTGCCGCCGCCGAGACTCATCAGTATACTGATCAGCTCTTTTGTCGCTTTTGCCGCAGCCTCGACCAGCCTTTTCGATGCTGCAGCAGTAGCTCTGGCCGCGCTGGAATTGCTCTTTTTGAACATCTTCCGTTGGGCGTCCTGAGTGGCCACTTTTTGTGCCCGCTTCGCCGCAGTTCCTGATACAGAAGGTGCTGGCTGCACCTTTCGGGCGCCGGACAGCACGGTTTCCCGCGTCCGAATCGTAACGCCGCTTCGAGTTTTCTCCCTCGGAGCAGCGTTGATATCTGTTCTTTCCCGGACGGCTGGCAGCCTTTTTGCCGATGGAGCCTGCGGCGGTGCGGGCTGCAGGCGTGGTTGTTCCTCAGCTGGTACGAATACCGGTGTGCGGTGATTCGCTGTGGCTGCGGGTATCTCCGGAGCAATCGGCTGCGGCAGAATGGATACAGCCTATTCGGATGGATTGATGGATGGACTTTGAACGCGCCGGGCTTGGCTTTTTACAAAAACTCGCCGCATCTGGGCCTGTGGTGTGGGCGGCGGAACGTTTGCCGGATCAGTTGTGATCTGTTCCCGGATGGGATGCTCATGGCTGTGCACATCTGGTGCTGCTACGATGCGCGGCGTCCACGATCCCGGCTGTTTTATGTGTTGGACAGATTTCGTTTCTGCTGGTGCGGCAGCAGACGGCAGAAGCGAATTTTCCTGTCTGCCCGGCACATGACTGCGGCCTTCCGGCAGCTCCGCTTCTTTAATCCGTAAAACGGATTTCCGACTGCGCTGCATGAGAATCATCACGCACAGACTGTTCCTCTGTGCGCGTCTTCTTTACCTTCCGACGATAGGTGCGGCGGCCTTGTTCCTGTGGTGCGGATGAAGCGTCAGACAGCACTGGATCGGAGTGAGACCGCACTTTCTCGGTGTGCGGTCGCTGTCGAGGTTGAAGCGGCATATTTGCAGGTTGTGTGTCTTGCGGCCCTGAATGTGATATGGGTTCTGCCTGTGTTTTTGCAGCTTGCTGGATATATGCACATCTTGCTTGCCCCTGTGGTGTCAGCTTTGGTGTATTCTGTGGCTGCACCGGTCCTGGTTGGGTGTATAGATCTTCTGAACACTGACGCGGCTCTTTTTCCAAAGGTAGCACGTTAAGTGTAGCGTGATACTCTTGCAACTGCTCTGGTATAGGCTTCGTTACAGTCGCTCTCGCCGCTTGCTGAGTATAGGCGCGGCGTCCCTGTTCCTGCGGTGTCATTGCCGGCATGTTCTGTGGCCGCTCTGATTTTGACCCGAATTGTGTATCCACGGTGCGTTGTCGGGGCAGATCCGGCGCTTGTCGCGGCGCAGATTGCTCCTGCTGTGAACGATCAGGAGAAACCGCGTGAAGAATCCTTTGAGAAGTGGTGCGCGGAAGCTGAACTGCTTCGTGGACGATCTCACAGGCAGCCGCTTCTACCTGCTCCGCGGCATCACTCTCCGCGCTGGCCGCGGAGTCAGGCTGCTTAGCACTGTCATTCACTTCTTTTACAAATTTCTGTGCCATCTGGCGCTGCACGGCGGAGGCTGCCGGACGTTTTTCGTGTTTGTCCTTTTTTCGGTCTGGTTGTTCTCGAATGTCTGGAATAGGTGTCACCTCCCAATTGCGTCTCACCGTGAGACTTATTTCCGCCATAGAAATGTGTCTCACGGTGAGACGTATTTATGCTTCCCCCGGCGTTGTTGTGACCAGGCGGTAAACAGCGCCTTGAGCTGGCTGATGTTTTGCAGGATGATCGTTGACATGATATTTCTTGAGCGCATTGTTGCCTGCAGGCGGGCATAGCCGTCGGGCAAAGCCACGTTGGCAAATTCGTCGAACATCAGCCGGACCGGGACGGGCAACGCGCCGTGATGCACCTTGTCCGCCTGATAATACAGCTCCTGAAAGGCTTGCGTATAGAGCATGCCGACGAGAAAATTGAGCGATGCGTCATTGCTGTCCGGGATGATGCAAAAGATGGCCTGCTTGCGCTCGCCGAGCTTTCCCAGCTCCATATCGTCGTTGCTTGTGATATCCTGTTTTTTCTGCTTGGGTGCTTTCTGCACCTGTTTCTGTTTCTTCTGTT